>TBL_comb47_HYPODRAFT_10000056_pt1 | contig 129517 bp, 87 predicted proteins | sample TroBogypolimnion_40_FD_10682 | JGI IMG/M metagenome (IMG submission 10682)
CTGCAAACTTTTTCCCTGTTTTATTTTCCAATAATTTATCTGTAAAATTTTCTTCAGAGTAAATGCCGCCAATACTTTCAACATAACTGCCTATTTCAATCCCGAATTCTTTTAAAAATTTTCTGGCAATAGAACCTGCTGCAACGCGTGCTGCCGTTTCCCTTGCACTTGATCTCTCAATTGAATCCCGGATATCATCAAGGTTATATTTAGATATTCCATTAAGGTCTGCATGCCCCGGCCGAGGGATAGTAATTTTTGCACATTCAATTTCATTCTGATTTACATCCAGAATATCTTTCCAATTTGCCCAATCATTATTTTTAATAAATAAAGATATCGGGGATCCGGTCGTCTTTTCGAACCTAATACCCGAGATAATTTCTGCTTTATCTGATTCAATTTTCATTCTTAATCCGCGCCCGTAACCAAGCATCCGGCGCGATAATTCTGAATTAATATAAGCTTCGGAAATATTTATATTAGAAGGGAATCCGTCAATAATAACATTTAATGCTTTACCGTGAGATTCACCTGCAGTTAAAAAACGTATCATGTTGCTACTGGAAAATTATTGATATGTAAATATAAAAAAAGCGCTCATAAATTATGAGCGCTTAGTAAAAAGAATAGAATTATTTTTCGGGAATATCGAGGCCCAGGATTCTGGATTTTCCTGTTTTATCTGCAATTTCAAGCAGAACTGCGCCCCCTTTATTAGCATCTAAAACCTTCTTTAAATCGGAAACAGAATAAATTTTTGTACTGTTAGCATGAGTAATATAATATCCTGCAATTAGCGACTGATCTTCGGCAGGGCTGTATCTTTCTACTTTTGTAATTAATACACCGAATTTAATCTTAGAATTTGAAAGCTCGTCACTTGTCAGGTTCCTAACTGTGAGGCCAAGGCTGCTGAATGAAGCTTCTTCCTTATTGGATTTATTCGTATTGCCTTTAGTATCTTTACTTGTATTTTCATCCGCTGAAGAGGTTGAACTGCTGCCTTCTTTAAGAGTTACATATTTTTCAAGTTGTCTGCCTTCCCTAATTAAGGTAACTTTAACTTGTTCACCTGCCAATTTTGTAGCTATGTAAGTCTGCAATTCATTAGGCTCATCAACTTCTTTATCATCTACTTTAATAATTACGTCTTTTCTCTTAATATCAGCTTTTTCCGCAGAACCGCCTTCAACAACTTCCTGAACCAGGACTCCCCTTGCTTCTTTTAATCCGAGGGCTTTAGCCGTCTGCTGATCAACTGCAGAAATGTTTACTCCAATGTAACCTCTGGTAATTTTGCCATGTGCAATTAAATCTCTTGCTACTGCTTTAGCTAAATTGATGGGAATAGCAAATCCATAGCCTATATATGCAGCAGTACCATTGGTAGCAATTGCTGAGTTAACACCTATTACAGCGCCGTTCAAATCAACAAGTGCTCCGCCGCTGTTTCCGGGATTAATTGCTGCATCGGTTTGAATGTAATTTTCAATTCCTTTGCCGCTATCATCAGTTTCTATAATATTCAGGTTCCTTCCTTTAGCACTGATAATACCTGCTGTTACTGTGGAAGTTAAAGATAATGGATTACCTATAGCCATAACCCATTGGCCGACTTTAATATTATCTGAATCGCCAAAATATGCTTCAGGCAGCCCTTTTGCATCTACTTTTATTACGGCTAAATCGGTAGAAGGATCTTTACCTACAATTGTAGCTTCATATTTCTTTTTGTTGTGCATATAAACTGTTACCTGTTTGGCATCTTTTACAACATGATTATTTGTCAGTATATAGCCGTCTTCAGAAATAATAATACCGCTTCCGCCCCCTTTTTGTTCGCCGTAATCATCTTCCTTCTGTTTGTTCTTGAAAAAAGGAATTTGATCAAAAAAATCATTCAAGGGATTTTTAACTTTTGCAATTACTTCTATCTGCACAATAGAAGGAGTTACTTTATCAGCAACATTTATAAAGGCATCGTTAAATGCCATTGCTTCCGGACTTACTCTGGATACTGGAGGAGCGCTACTTCCGATATGAATATCAGCATAATTTGGCCTTACCCAACCAAATCCGGAAACTAAAACGCCCCCGAATACCGCACCTGCAACAAGCAGGGATAGTGCAGCAAGAATACCTTTGCGTTTCATTTAATTACCTCCATTTGTTTAATATATGTGTAATGATTTTATACCTTTAAATTCTTCTATATGATATGAAAGATATTTTTCCAAAAAATAAATTGCCTTATCCAAAATTTTCATATCGCCAAAATTTCTATTCTGTTTGCCGTTTAGACAAATAAGAGTTTGGAAAAGTTCCTGAGATAAATCTGCTGTTACTGCATAATTTCCCTGGCATTCCGGGCACAAGGCTCCTTTATTATAGCTATAAAAGAGAGCCATGTCCTTTGATAATTCTTTACCGCAACTTGCACAACTTGAAAGTTGGATTTCATATCCAATTTCTTTCACGAAAAAAAGAAAAAACTTGATAAAAAGAATTTTCGGATTTTCATTTTTGTCGTTAAGAAGCATAAGTATTTTTTTAATTCCCCTGAATATTTTCAAGTTTGCCTCATGTTCCGGTATAAGATTAAACACAAGTTCTGCAATAGCCGAAGCATATTTTATTCTTTCCAAATCATCTTTTAAAACATTTGGAGAAAAGACCAGATCGGCCTGTGTAACAATTTGAATTTCCCTTGTATCTTTTTTATATAGAACAATCTGAATAATATTAAGAGGGTCAACAATCATACCTACTTTTGTTTTTGCAGTTCTTCCCCCTTTAATAATAACCGCAAATTTCCCAAGCTCATCAGAATAGAGGGTAGCAATTTTGCTGGTATCGCCGTAATCTAATTTTCGAAGTACAACCGCTTCGGTTTTTAATAATTCAGACATTTTTAAAATTGTACGGGGGTTTATGAAATCCTTTGTCAGTAATTATACCTGTAATAAACTGATTAGGGGTTACATCAAATGCCGGGGAATACACTTCATAATCATCCCTTGTAATTTGGTACCCTCCGATACTTGTAATTTCTTTTTTATCCCGCAGCTCAATTTTTATCTGAGAACCATCACTGCAATTCAAATCAATTGTCGTAGTTGGAGCAGCAATATAAAATGGAATATTATGCAGGGTACAAAGAGCTGCAAGTGAATAGGTGCCAATTTTATTAGCAGAGTCTCCATTCAATGCAATTCTATCGGCTCCGGTAATTACCATATCAATTTTCCCCTGCTGCATTAAATATGCAGCAGTTGAATCGGTATTAATTGAGAAAGGAATACCTGCTTTATGTAATTCGAATGCCGTTAATCTTGAACCCTGATTTAATGGACGAGTCTCATCCGCGTAAACATATTCCACCAGGTTATTACGGAAACCATATTTAATTACATTAACTGCCGTACCGTCTCCGGCTGTTGCAAGAGAACCGGCATTACAATGTGTAAGTACAACTGATTTTTTATTAAATATAACTAGTCCATTTCTGCCTATTGCATCACACTTTTCAATATCTTCTTGATGAATTTCAATTGCGCGCTTAATAAGAGATTCATAAAGTGGATCAGTCTTTGAATTTTCGTATGCCTTCTTAATCTCGTTTAAAGCCCAGAATAAATTTACTGCAGTAGGCCGGGTCTTATAAAGCCTTGCATAGGCAGCATTAAATTCTTTACCTTGATCAGGATGGTTGTTTTTAACTGAAAATGCCAGTGCATAAGCAGCAGCGACACCTATAGCAGGTGCACCTCTTATCTCAAGGCGTTCGATTGCTTCGGCAATACGGTTGTAATCATCAGAAGTTATATATTCTTCTATGATAGGTAATTTAACCTGATTAATAAATTTAAGCTTATTTTCTATGAATTCGAGAGTTTTTAGATCATCCATTTTCGTCAAAACGGGATAATTCTCTGAATTCCACAAACCGGTCATGAACTTGTAAAGTTGTTAAATTTTCCAAACCCTTAGTGCTGAATTGTTCAACACAGAAAGATGCCATAGTACTGCCGTAAATGACAGCACGTTTTAAGTTTTCAAAACTTAAATCTCTGGTCTTGTGCAAATAACCGGTAAATCCTCCTGCAAAGGCATCTCCTGCGCCGGTAGGATCAAATATATTTTCAAGTGGGTAAGCAGGAGCAGAAAATACTGTAGTCTTATCGAATAATAAAGCACCATGTTCCCCTTTTTTGATTATCAAATATTTGGGGCCGTATTTCAAAATCATATTTGCAGCTTTAATAAGATTTGGTTCATTAGTAAGTAAACGAGCTTCAGAATCATTAATTATTAACACATCTACACGTTTAAGAACTTTCATCAACTCTGCTTTCATCCCCTCAATCCAGAAATTCATAGTATCGCAAACAACGAACTTTGGACCGTCAAGTTGATCTAGCACAAAACCCTGCAAATCAGGGGCTATATTACCGAGAATAACATAACTGTCTTTTTTCCATCTGTCAGGAATATCCGGCCTAAAATCCTGAAAGACATTTAAATCAGTATAAAGTGTGTCTCTTACATTAAGGTCATATCTATATTTACATCCATAACGGAAGGTTTTGCCCCCTTCAATAACCTGTAAACCATCCAGTTGAATACCATGATTCTCAAACATGTCAATATACTCTTTAGGGAAATCGCTTCCTACAACACCAACCAGATTAACAGGACTTGAAAAATAACTTGAAGCAAGTGAAACATAAGTACAGGAACCGCCCAAAGCATTTTCAATTTTGCTGAATGGGGTTTCTATACTATCAAGAACGATTGAACCAATTACCAATAATCCCAAAATAATCTCCTAATGTTATTTTTCTATATACTAAAATTGTAAAAAAGCAGGTGAAAAAACAAAATATATTATATTTGAAAAAACAATTTTCGTAATTATTCAATACTATACAAATATCTCAACAAGATCTAAGAAGCCTCTAAAATTCAAAAAGTAGTCATAAATTATATCAACTGATTTTCTCTGTCCTTCCCATGCAAGCATAATTGAGCATTCCTCTTTTGTTAACCACTTGTAATCAGAATGCTCATCCGATATCACAACTTTTGCTTCTGGATTTACCAATACTGCAAATACAGGAATTAGATTCATTTCATCATTATGTGCCGAATAAAATGAATTTACATTTGGTGCAGCCCAAATTCTTTGGGCTGTAAAGCCGGTTTCCTCCTTAACTTCACGTAAGGCCGTTTCATAAGCTTTTTCTTCAGGCTCAATTCTACCTGAAACCATTTGCCAGAGATTTTCATAAATTTCGCCCGGCGCTCTTTTAAGAAGCAGGAATTCTATTTGACTATTTACTTGCCTGATAACATGAACTTCAACCATTTGTGAAACGATTTTCATATGAATCTCCTAAAAAAATGCACGTGCTTCAGCACGTAAAGAATTAATTGTTTTATTACTCCCCTGAATTCTACCGTCGTATGCAACGGTGGCAGAAAAATTAGCAGAAAGACGGTAATCAAAATTCAGCCGCCAATAATAGTTTTTACCTATAGAATTGCCGTTTGTTATCTCATACGGAATCACATTATTCGAATTAGAAGTAAGTTCATCTCTTTCCAATTCAATTCTAAGCCTTCCACTCCCGACAAAAGATAGATTAAATCTTAGCAGCTGTGAATTCATATTAATTTCGGTTGGTTTGGCTGGAAAAGAATCAACTACCCTGCCTACAGATACTTTAAGCCCCGATTCAATATTATTCTGAGGACGGTATGAAAAATCAGAACTTAATTCATTCTTAGAACTCGTACGTGAACGGCTGTTTGCCAATGGAGCAAGATAATTATCATCCTGATTAATAAAATCTGTCTGTATCCCAATTTCTTCAACCATTTTGAATTGGATCCTAATACTGCGCTCTGCCGAAAAACCTTTTTCGGCTCCGCCTGCATATTGCGAAAGGCTTCGTTTCTGATTAAATCTTCCCCTTACAGAGAAGCTGCTTGCGTTTTTAAATAAGTAAACATCCTGCTGGAAATAATTTGTTCCTCTAATAGTAGTTGAATCATTAAGAAACTTGCTGAACTTTAGAAAATAAATATCTGATGTATTATTGTCCTGGCTATTTTCTTCAATTCGTAAATATGTTTCAGTTGAAAGAGGCTTTATGAATTTGATGAACGAGTCTGAATCTTTAATGAATTTGGAAAAATCGACATTCCATTTACTTGAAGTCTTCAAATCAATTACCGGATAGAGCTGGTCAGTAGGCAATAAGACCACCACATAATCACCATCATAATTAGATAGCTGAAAATCATTTTCATCTATGATCCCATTTTTATTAACATCTCCAATATAAACATAATTGCCTGTACCTTTTGTTACTTTTACAAAAACCTTCTGAAGTTTTGCTGTCTGTTCAGTAGATGCCTCATAATACAAATCACCGGTAATGGCACCGCTCCAGAAATTAAATTTATTTTGTGAATAAATTAATAATGTCTCATTATTAGTAAATCCTTTCCCGGCAAAGATAGGTGTGTATTTCTTATTTCTTAACGTCAGATTAATGTTTGAAGTAAACTCCGGAATGAAGCTTAAACCCAATTTAAGAGTTCTTAAGAAAACATCGGACTGCTTTTCAAGCTGCCCGTTTACCGGGAATGATTCTTCTCTAAATGAAACCTGAGCCCTTAAATCAAAACCTTTTACCTTACTAAGTTCAATATATGGTGCGGCTTCGGCATATCTGTAACTGGTTGAATATAAGGAATCATTTAAAGTATTCTTTTCATTTTTGTTTTCATAAAGGAACTCAATTCCGGGCCTTATTATACCAAGAGTGTAGGAAGCTTTACCATTCTGCTTGTTCCAGTCGGTTGAAATAAAGAGATTATCGGATTTCACGTAATCAATATTGTACTCAACCTGTGCCTTATCAGGGTCTGAATATTTTAGGGAATTTACATACCTATCGGCTTTAAAACTCTCTCCTTTTGATAGTGAGCCATATTTAAATTTATCTGTTAATTGTGCAAAAGGCTGATAGTTTAAATTAACTTCGCGCAATTCTTCATTACCCGAAGCAGCAGAATTGATGTTATAATCTCTGTTGAATTCAACCGTATTTATTCTTTCAAAAGAATTATAATCATTTTGAAGGAACCTCTCGCGCACTGAGAATGATATTTTACCAAGCTGATTTTCAAATAGATTAAGGTCAACAGGTTTTAACTCAAAAAACATATTTCCCGCAAGTCCGTTAAATGTAGTTTTATCACTTATTGAAAACCTGTTGGGGTTATAAGAACTAAAAGCAAGTTCAAGATTTAAGTTTGTGTTTTTAATTAAATTGGTTTCAAATATAAGGTTTGCATTCTGCTTAAGTTCGGGCATTGCCAAATACTTAACCGGCATATAAGAACCTAAGCCAACACCGGCAAATTTATAAACACTTAATGTTTGTCTTGAATAATCTCCTTTTCCCGGGCCGATATATGTAAATACTATATTGTAAATTGCATTTGATGAACCCGGTTCATATACATAATATGAATAACTATTTCCTGAAATTGTTGTATCCCTTTTTGAATATGCTCCATTAAGTTTACCAGTGGAATCGGGTGTAGCTGCAGTTACACCGCTTATAACAGCTTTTTGCCGGTCGGAACCTGCCTGTTCAAGAATTTTTTTCTCAGCATCGGAAAGAGAATAATCTATTAAGTTATCCTGATCATCAGATTCTCTGAAGTAATTGAAAGTTACTTTCATACTGTTAGTAAACAGTTTAGAAGAAAGGTTCAATGCCAGGAAATTCCGCTGATATTTTTGGTCTGTATATTCAAAATCAACAACAATGCGGCTTGCAGAAGTAATGAGTCTCTTAGGAGTAAAAGTTAATTGCGATGAAGTATAATCAATAATATAATCGTTATTCTCTCCCCGCTTCATCTCCATACCGTCCAGATAAACTTTTTCACTTCCTGCAATTATTGTAATATCATTTTCATTATTTGTCCCATATAAAATATAAGGTCCCTGATTGCCGTCACTTCCTGAAAACTGGCTGGTATTAAACTTCCCCCTTGAAGAAGCGATAGCTACAAATCCCTGTATATCCCCTGTGAAGAACTCTCCTTTAAGTCCTTGCAGTTTCCTGGTAATCCGGCTGAACTCCCCCTCATTATTAACAAGATCAAAATCGCCGAAGGTGCCAACAGCATTTTTATGCTTTATCTGGATAAATACTTTGTCTATCTCACTCAGTTTTTCTGTATTCCCTTCAGCCTGAATTGGTGAGTTTTCATCAGACAGAGCAGCAACAATTTCAATTTCATCGGATAACTTGCCGGATAACTGCAAACGCAGTCCGCTGTTTAATGTGAAGTCTTTGTTGGATCCAACCTGGAAACCTCTTATCAATGAGCCGCTTTTCTGAATACCTTTTCCAAAGATTGTTTCAGAAAGAGATGTTTGCCTGTCGATGACTGATATCTTTTTAGTATCGTTGTTTAATATATCAGGTACAATTACAAGCGACTTATTTTTATATTCCTTTTTAAGAGGCACTACATAAGATTGATAGGTTACAATTAAAGTATCAGTAAAGGAAGCTTTAACATTTTTATTTAGGCTAAACCGGCCTTCGTTAAAGTTAAATGAGTAATCTGTTTTCAGCAGTATTTTCCCATTAATAGAAATTACTTCGCTGTTAGATATAATTGCAACCGAAGATATAGAGTATAAATTGGAGGTATTTATTTTTAACGTGTCTGTTATAATTGGATAATAAACTATATTCTGCGCAAAATTGCTTTTCGCAAAGAAGGTAAAAATTAAAAGAAAGAGTATAAAAATATTTTTGTTACGCAAAATGACTTTTTTTTGTTTAAAAATAGTAACAAAATATCATTTATGCTCTTATTTTATTCGTAACGTAACGCCTCAATAGGGTCTAAATTTGAAGCCTTAACAGCCGGATAAACTCCAAAGAGAATACCTACAAAACTGGTAATTGCCAATCCAATAAAAATCCAATCAAAAGGAATATGCAGTGGAACACCAAGAACCGAAGCACCTATGTTCCCTCCTATAACCCCTAAAATAATTCCTATTACCCCACCTACAAGGCTTAAAACAATAGCTTCGAGAAGGAACTGGACCCTAATAACTATATTTTTTGCACCAAGAGCTTTTCGAATACCTATTTCACGCGTTCTTTCCGTAACTGATACAAGCATAATATTCATAATGCCTACACCGGATGCTAATAATGCGATGAATGCAATTACAAACGCGCCTATTTTAAAATATTTTGTTACATCGTTAAATTGCTGCACAAGCTGATCATTGGTTACTATTTCAAAATCATTATCTTTTCCGGGCCCTATTTTTCTAATCGTCCTTAATGCACCAGTAACTTCATCCACGGTTTCATTAATTGCTTCCTTAGATTTAGCAGTAACAATAAATTGTGCGGATTGTTCATCACTATAATATTTTTTAAAAAGAGAAAGAGGTATTGAAATAAAAGTGTCTCTTGATTGTCCTAACACACTTCCCCTTTTCTTGAATACACCTATAACTTCAACATTTTTGTCATCAATTTTGATAGTTTTACCAATGGCTGATTGTCTGGGGAATAATTTTTCTACGATTGCAGAACCTATCACTGCAACCGGGCGAGTCAGATCAATATCATTTTTATTAAACATCCTGCCTTCTTCAACTTCAAGAACATTGGAATAGATTGCATCCAGATTCTCGCCGACAATACTAATATTCGGATTAGTTTTTTCATTCCCGTATTTTATTACTTTACCCCCCGAACCCAGATAAATTCCAACATACAATGGGAGCTTGGTTGCATCTTTTAATCTTTCACCTTCATCAACTTTCAAGTCCCGTCTATTTCTATACCTGCGCCAGTCATTTCCCATCATCACTGCCGGGAATTTCTGTACTATAAAATTTGTAGAACCCAAAGAACTGAAAACATCTTCAAAGCTGCTTTGTATAGCACTAATACAAGTCATAACAAGAATAATTGAAAATAAACCTATTGCAATACCAACCAAAGTGAGAACGGTACGTAATTTATTTGTTCTTAACGATGTAAGTGCAAGTTTAGTGTTTTCAGCAATTAACATTTAAAACCTCTGTCAAATTTCAAAGTAAACTTCCAATTATTCATATCTCAACGCCTCTACCGGATCTAATTTAGCGGCTTTATAAGCAGGCAGGATACCTGAAATAACCCCGACACCTGCAGAAATAAGCAGAGCCAATAATACAATTCCAAGAGGCATAGCGGTTGGTAAAAATTGGTTAATAACAAGGCTAAGCGGGAAAGAAATCATTAAACCTATTATCCCGCCAATTAAACAAATAATGACAGCTTCAGCCAGAAACTGAGAAAGAATTGAAGAAGTTTTTGCACCAATAGCTTTTCTGATGCCAATTTCCTTTGTACGCTCAGTGACAGAAACGAACATAATATTCATAATGCCTATTGCACCAACAAACAAAGCAAGCGCAGTAATAAACAATCCAATTATTCCAACAATACCTACGGTACTGTCATATAACTGCTTAAATGCCTCCTGCTGGTTAACTCCAAAATCATTATCTTTATTAGAGGGCACCTTACGAATAGTTCTCATGGCTGCAATAACTTCATCTTTAGCTTCATTCATCCTGTTTTGGTCATTTACTTTAATGGCTATCTCTAAGTTAGATCTGAATGTACCCATAGAGTTTTCAAAAGTCTTCAGAGGCATTATAATTTGGCCATCCATGCTGAACGCTCCTAAAAAACCGCCCCCTTGCTTTTCAAGAACACCGATAATCTTCATTGGGGTTTCGCCAACTCTTATTTCTTTATTTAGAGGGTCTTCTTTAGGAAATAATGCATTCGCAATATCCTGCCCAATCAGGCAAACTTTTTTTGCGGCTTTAACATCAAGTTCATTTAGGAATCTTCCTTTTTCAGGAGTAACACTTGAAATCTTTTCATATTCCTCTGTAGTACCATAGATCATTGTAGCATCAGTAGATTTATTGCCGTATTTAATTTTTCTTCCACCTGTGCGTAATGTAGGGGCCATTGCTTTGAAACAATTGATACTGGCTCTAAGTTTTTCATATTGTTCATAAGTAATATTTTTCCTGTTACGCATCGCATTAAAATCGCGCATACCAAGCCATTCAAATTTATCAACATAAAGTACATCATTGCCTAGGCTTGAGATAGAACTCATGAAAGAATCCCTTAAACCTGTTATAGCAGTTTCCATTGTAGTAACAGCTACTATTCCTATAATTATACCAAGGGTGGTGAGAATAGCGCGCATTTTATTGGCTTGTATAGCGCGCAAAGAAATGATGATGCCTTCTTTTAACTCTATAAAAAAGGTTTTTGCTTTAAATCCGTAATTTTGTTTTGCCATTTTCTCAACCACAATTTTAATATATTATACTATAATATTAACAATTTATATATTTTTATTCATACCGCAAAGCTTCTATAGGATCAAGATTTGAAGCTTTAATAGCCGGGTATGTACCAAAAACAACTCCAATTATAACACATAACATAAATCCTACTATTACCCAGTCAATTGGAATTACCGGGACTGCATTTAATAAAGAGCCGGCAATATTTCCGAGTAAAACTCCTGAAATAATTCCAATGAACCCTCCAATGAGACATAAAACCACCGCTTCAAATAAAAATTGGACAAGAATATTTCTTTTCTTTGCACCAATTGCTTTTCTGATACCAATTTCCCGCGTTCTTTCTGTAACTGATACAAGCATAATATTCATTATACCAACACCTGCAGCAAGAAGAGCTATACCTGCAACAGCTATTACACCAATACGGACAAGCCTTGTCATATCATTTATTTGACCGAGTATTGATTCGTTAGAAAAAATATCAAAATCATTATCCTGCCCTAAAGGTACTTTTCTTATTTGCCTGAAATAACCTGTAGCTTTTTCAATCAGATCATCATAATCCTGTTTGCCAAATGACATAACAGTTATATTAAGACTTCTTGCATGTTTACCATAAAACTGCTGAAAAGTAGTAAGAGGAATAATTGCAAAATTATCCTGACTCTGACCAAATGAACTGCCTTTACTCTCAAGTACACCAATAATTTTAACAGGGAACTGCCCTATTCTAATTGTTTGTCCTATAGGAGTAATTCTACCGGCAAAAAGAACACGTGCTATATCAGCGCCAAGTACAACATTTGCAGCACAAGATTTCATATCCTGCTGATTAAAATCCCTGCCTTCGGCTACAATCCAATTATTATTTATAAATCCTTCTGGAGTAATGCCTGCAACACTTACATTAGGGTTGGTTTCTTTACCATAAAATTTAATTACTTTACCATTCTGCCACTGTTCAGCACCAACACCTTTAGCTTCTACCAATCTTTCTTTTAATTTTTCAAATTCATCATAAGTAATGTCTTTTCTATTCCGGTATTTCATCCTTTCGGCAGGTCCGCCTGTTTGCATAGCAGGAAATTTTTGAATTTGAAATGTATTTTGCCCAAGCGAGGAAACCCCTTCTTCAATACTTTTTTGAAGCATCTCAACAACAGTACTTATAGAAATTATAGAAAAAATTCCTACAATAATACCAACTATAGTTAAAGCAGATCTTAGTTTATTTATTCTAAGCGAATTAAGGGCAATTTTAATAATTTCCATTTACAATCCAATTTCTATTCATAACGTAAAGCTTCTACAGGATCCATTTGTGCGGCAGTGTAAGCAGGTGCAAATCCTGCAATTAACCCTGCCAACAGTGAAATTCCTATAGCCATTATAACAGCTTCAATTTGTATTGATGTAGGTAAATAGTGGTCTAAGATTAAAGCAGTAGGTATAGCAAGACCTAAACCTATTAAACCGCCTAAAAGACATATAACCGAAGATTCGGCTAAGAATTGCCCAAGTATTGCTCTTCTTTTAGCACCGATTGCTTTTCTAACACCAATTTCTTTTGTTCTCTCTTTTACCGATACAAACATAATATTCATAATTCCTATTGCACCTACAAAGAGAGCTAAACCGGTAATAAAAAAACCGCCTATTTGAATAACACCAACTGTTTTATTAATTTGACTCAATAAAGCATCCTGCTGATTAATCGAAAAGTCATTTGCCTGATAATATTTCAAACCTCTAACTTTTCTCATTATACTTATTGCTTCATCTTTTACCGACTCTACCATTAAACTATTAGCAGCACGGACATTAAATGTTACTGTACGGAAGGATTTATTGGCAAAATTTCCGAACAAATTTTCAATAGGTATGTACACTTGTTCATCGGGATTAAAACTGCCCATAAGCCAACTGCCCTGTACATCAAGAACGCCTACTATTTTATATTTTTTCCCTCTAATAGTCAGTTCCTTATCAACCGGATTTCCGCGCGGAAATAGTTTGGTAGCAATATCACTGCCCATAACACAAACTGCCCGGCCTGAGTTGCTTTCAAGTTCATTGAAAAACCGGCCGTCAGCAATAGAAAGATTTGTAGTTTTTATATAATCGTTAGTAGTACCGGTAATAAAAACACTTTCAATTGTTCTCGTTTCGTATTTAACAATTTGATTTGTCATTACGGACGGAGCAGTTGCTGTTGGAAGTTTAGCCAAAGCCTGATATTGATGGAATTCGTCAATGGAAAGTTTTCTTCTGTTACGCAGTTCCCACCATGGTATATCATTATCAAACCAGGCCCATTTATCTATATAGATATTATCGGACCCGAATGTAGATACCCCTTTTTTGAAAGCATTATCAATTCCTTTTAGGGCAGTAGACATAGTAACGACTGCCCAAATACCAATGATAATGCCCAAAGTAGTGAGCGCAGAACGCATTTTATTGGCTTTGATAGCTTTCAATGAAATTATCAAGCCTTCTTTTAATTCAAACAAAAAATTATACATTTATTCTTCTAGGTTTTGTTTTTTCGGAATATACCTATGAGTAACAATTTCATCTTTTTCAATTAGACCGTCACGTATCCTTAAAATCCTTAAAGCATGTTCTGCAATATATTCTTCATGCGTAACAAGAATAATAGTATTTCCTTTCTGATGAATTTCATGGAATAAAGCCATGATATCCTCTCCGGTTTTAGTATCAAGATTTCCGGTAGGTTCATCTGCAAGAATAATTGAAGGGTTAGTAACCAATGCTCGTGCAATAGCTACACGCTGTCTTTGACCGCCTGATAATTCATTTGGTTTATGGTGGATACGATCTGCCAGTCCTACATGAATAAGCGCTTCTCTGGCCCTGTCTTTTCTTTCAGAGCTGTGAACACCCGCATATATAAGGGGCAATTCAACATTATGCAAAGCATCAGACCTTGGTAAAAGATTGAATGTTTGGAATACGAAACCTATTTCCCTATTTCTAATCTGCGCTAATTCATTATCGTTCATATCACTGACGCTTACTCCTTTAAAGTCATATATACCTAAAGTAGGAGTATCAAGACAGCCAAGAATATTCATCAAGGTTGATTTGCCGGAACCAGAAGGCCCCATTATAGCAACATACTCATTTCTGTCTATGCTCAGAGATACATCAGCAAGAGCATGCACTTCTTCAGTGCCCACCTGATATATTTTCGCAATGTGCTCAATTGTAATAATGTTCATTTTAATTCCAAAATTGTTTTAGATTATTTTTTAGGTCCGCCCATTTGCTGTTTAGCCTGTGCGAAAACCTTTGAACCGTTTTCTAAATCCTTCGAAATAGCTTTATAAGGACCGCTAACAACATCTTCGTCCCCATTTAAGCCGCTAACGATTTCAATAAATGAATCATCGCTAATTCCGGTTTTAACTTCAACAACTTTGGCAACATTATTTTGAATTACAAATACAATTTCTTTCGGTTTTACAACATTCTTAGTATTCTTTTGGCGGGAATCAGTAACACCGCTTTCTTTGTTATCCGGTTCAGAGAACATTGGTTTCGAATCGGTTCTTGCAGTTACGCTTTGAATAGGTATAGCAAGAACATTTCTATGAGTCATTGTTTCAATTTTAGCATCGCATGACATACCGGAGCGTATCCCTTTATCAGGATCAACTAATCTTAACTTAACCTGATAATTAACAACCTGATCCTGTGAACTTGTAGAAGTACTGCTTGAAGAAGATGCACTATTACCAATTTCAGTAACAACAGCATTGAATTGCCTGTCGCTGTAAGCATCAATTTTAATACGTGCTGTATCTCCAATAGCAAGAAGTACAACGTCATTTTCATCAACATCTACTTTAGCATCCATAACGGTTAGGTCAGATACTGTAAGTAATTCTGTTCCGGAGCTATATCCGCTTCCTAAAACACGTTCAGACAATTGAATCTTCAATGATGTCACTACACCGTTAAGCGGAGAATAAACGTTAGTTTTATTCAGGTTTTCCTCAGCTTCTTTTACAGTAGCTTCGGCCTGTTGGACAGCAGATGCCTGTGCTTCATAGGAGCCTTTAGCACTCTGATATTTTGCATTTGCAGCTTCTAAATCTGCATCTGCAACAAGTTTCTTTTCATACAAACTTTTTGTACGGTTAAGATCAACAAGAGCCTGATCCATGGCCACTTTATTGTTGCTTAAATTTGATTTATATGCCTGAAGATTAGCTAGTGCGCTGTTTCTTTGGGCAATATAAGTTTCAGGTTTAATTTTAAGAAGAAGCTGGCCTTTTTTTACTCTATCTCCTTCTTTTACATTCAACTGCACAATTTCACCGGTTGCTTCAGCAGCAATTTTAACTTCAAAATCAGGGTTTATTTTACCTGTAGCAGATACTATCTGAGTAATATCCCTTTTTTGAATTTTATCAGTCTGAACAGAAATTATATTTTCTTTATTGCTGTTAAACATAAACAAAACAATAATAAGCAATAAAACCAGAGCTATACCGCCAAAAATGAATAATTTTTTTCTTGAATTTTTTCTTTTGCCATTAGCCATTATTGTAACTCCTTTTATTTAGACTCGTACTTCGAATAATCTAACTTTCCTAAGTTTTCCATTAGTTTTTCTTTTACATAATAAAGTTGGTATCTAGCATTAATTTCCTGATAAGCTGACTGTAAATAGGAAGATTCGCTGGTAAGAACATCAAGAATAGTGCTTGAACCTAATGTATATTTTTCATTTACGATTCTTTTAGATTCTGCAGCATATTTAAGTGCTGTTTGAGCTGCTTCCAATGATTTAATGCCTGTTTGGTAATTGATGATTGACAGTTTGATGTTAGCTTTAATCTGTCTTTCCATATTACGTGTAGCTTCCTGTGCATTTAATAAATTTACTTTTGCAGATTGGAAACTGATATCGGTCATTAGAAAACCTGTTACGGAAATGTTCCAGCTTAAATTTAACGAAGCATTCATTGTAGGATTTTCCAACATTTTGGAAGCGTCTGTAGATGTTGTTCCATAAGACCCCTGGAATCTTAATGTAGGCAGATAAGTGCTCCATGCAGTAGTTGTCCCTTGTTTTGCAGCATCAAGACTATATAATTGAGACTGATAATCTTTTCTGGTACTAAGTGCTTCCTGAACAAGTTTATTGGTATTGTTAAGGTCATCTTCAGGATTACTAACTACAGTTTTAGGATCAACAAATTCATATTGCTCATAAACATCCAAAGACAGGTAATTTAAAAAAGTGATTCTTGCGTTTTCCAAATTATTTTTAGCATTAATTAAAGTATATTCCTGCTGTGCAACGTTTGACTGATATTGTAAAACATCAGATAATGCACTTGAACCAAGCCTGTTCTTTTCTTTGATCTGTTCCAAGTTCTTATTAACTGATTTTAATTGCTCTTCCTGAACCTTTACATTTTCTTGAGCAGCAAGAATTGAATAAAAATAGTTTTCAGTATAATATACTATATCTTGCTTTGCCTGCTCAATTGAGAATTCAGCAGATTTAACATTATCGCTTGTTGAATTTAGGTTTGCCCAAGATGATAAACCATCAAACAAGGTCCAGCTTGTGCTTGCACCAAGAGTATAGTTTCTTAATTCGGTTTTAACTACAGTACTTAAAGCACCACCATAATAATCTCTAACACTTTCCTGATGGTTCCAACCTGCACTGCTGCTTACTGATAAAGAAGGTAGCATTCTACCAATTGCAGCCAACTGCGAAGCTTTGGTTACATCAAGCTGATTTTTTTGTGTAATTAAACTATAATTTTTGTTCAATGCAATCTTAATTGCGTCATCCAGAGTAAGCATTTTTTGTCCGAATACAGAAATGGACAAGGCAAAAATAACTACTAAAGTAAGTAGGCGTTTCATATTTTTCTCCTATTATTGAAGTAAATTTGACCAGTAAAAATTTGAATAACTGCTATTTTGACGTAGTAAAGTAAATAAAAGTTACAATCGTTTTCCCAAAAAAACTTAAAATTTTTAACTATTTTAAATATATTTATCTTTAATTGATAATAAATATACCAGTGCTTCATCATAATTGTTCCCAATTCTACCGTCTAAAATAGCTTCCTCGATATCTGATTTGATCTCCCCAACCTTTTTGGAAGGGGGAATGTTGCAAATTCTCATTATTTCATCCCCTCGTACCGGACTCTGGAAAGCCCGTAAAGCATCTTTTTCCCTAACTTCCTTAATCTTTTCGACTACTTTCTCATAATTCTGAAGATATTTATTTACTTTATTTTGGTTTTTACTCGTAATATCAGCTTTACAAAGTAGAAAGAGGTCATCTAAGTCATCCCCGGCATTAACTATTAGCCTGCGAATTGCTGAGTCTGTTACCCCATCATCTACTAAAGCTATTGGCCTTAGATGCAGTCTTATCAACTTTTCAACAAAATCTATCTCAGAATAGGGCAATTTCATCCTTTCAAAAATAGATTTCATCATTTTAGCGCCTAATTCTTCATGGCCATGAAAAGTCCAGCCAATTCCTTCATAATATTTTTTTGTTACCGGTTTGGCAATATCATGGACTAAAGCTGCAAAACGTAACCATATATTTTCGGTAGCCGGAGCAATATTATCAACAACGGTACATGTATGGAGGAAAACATCTTTGTGGTGAAAATCCTGTCTTTGATCTACTCCGCTTAAAGCAGCTATTTCAGGGAAAATAATATTCATCACGCCTGAATAAAATAGAAGTTCAAGGCCTATTGAAGGAACAGGTGAAGCAAGAATTTTAAGGAACTCATCGGTAATTCTTTCCTGTGTAATAATTTTAAGCCGTTCTGCCTTAGCTTTTGCTGCTTCGAAAGTTGCCGGTTCTACAGAAAAACCCAACTGTGCAGCAAACCGGAATGCTCTCATTATCCTCAGCGGGTCATCATCGAATGTTATGGATGGATCGAGAGGAGTCTTTATGGTTTTATTTTTTATTGCCTCAATACCATTGTATATATCTATTATTTCACCAAAACTTTCATTATTTAGGGAAACTGCTATTGTGTTTATGGTAAAATCACGCCTATTAATGTCATCTTCAAAAGTGCCGACTGATACATTTGGATTCCTGCTGGTGCGGTCATAAGATTCTTTTCTGGCCCCTACAAATTCAAGAATTAGATCTTCAAACCTGAATTGCGCTGTTCCATATGTTTTATAAACAACAACTTTCTTAATGCCGAGAGATTTTGCGAGTGCATTTGCATATGCAATACCATCACCAATAACCAAAAAATCTATTTCATCCCTATTGCGGTCTAAAATTGTATCCCTTACAAAACCGCCAACGATGTATATCTTTGCTTTTTCAGATAAAGCTACTTTTGATACTGTTTCAAACAGTTTACCCGAAATACTATTGGAAATTTTTCTTTGAACTGATAAATCCATTAATTTATTATAAACTTCTTTTTAATATCATTGCCAAAAATAATTAAATAGTTTAACTTTTTTAGATTTTCTTTCAGTAAAGGTTCCATTCCCTTATTTCCGGCTTTATAATTTACTGAAATAACTGCCAGCTCTTTTGCTTCAGTAAGACATCCTTGATCTTTGTAAAATTGTGAAATTTTGGATAAAACATATAATTCTATATCATTCTTTATTTCAAATTTCCCCATTTTCTTAAATAATTTCTGCAAATCTGCTTTTTCAATTTTCTCCATATTGATTATTTGGTAGAACCATAACAATCTGTCAGGGCCTGCTAAAAATTTGATAAAACTGTTTCTATCCAAACTCCCGGGTTTACCATCAAGAAACTTTTTAAGAGAATCTGTTCCTGATGATAAGAGGTTCAACTTCAATTTAGAATTTATAGCATAATCAGGAAAGGGGTTTTCAATTATAATCTTATTATATAAGTTGGCGGCATTTAGAAAATCATTATTTTTTGCAAACAAATCAGCTAATAGCAATTGGAACATGAAATAATAATTAGTTTTTTCAAAATTAGGAATTTCCTTTAACAGATACTCCAATGCTTCCTCATTCATGTTCAACTTGAGCATCGAATTCAAAATACCTTTTAATGCAGGGCCGGACTGAGAATTAAAATAAACATCTTTATATATATCAAGTGATTTGATATAATCCTTTTTATTAAATTTCTCATCTCCCTTTTTCATCATTGAGGCCACATAACGGGGGCATTTTTTAAGGAAAAGAGGTTTCCCTGCAAAAAACAAAATTGCTCTATTCGGGTTATAACTATAATTCTGAGAATCAATAAATTGGCAAAACTCCTTTTCCAATTCATTAATGCCTTTCCCATAGTACTTTTCAAAATCAGGATCAGTATAAATTTTCTTGAATTTGTCTATACCATAATTATCAATAAGATATTTAACAAATGCCCCTGAGTATGCATATGAGAGTGAGGATACCTGATTGAAAAAATTGAATCCACTGAATAATCCTGAAATGGTCAGTCTAGGCGCATATTTTCTTATCAAATAGGCAGTCGAATATTCATCCTGAACTACATATTTGTCTTCAACTGCAACAGCTATACCTTCCAGCAAGGCCGGATTTAACAAATAAGGAAGTTTTAAGAATTTACCTCCAAATTCCGCAGAAATTGCATGAACTATTTCATGTTTAAGAGTCAGGTCATGATCAGAAAATTCAGTAATAACTAAATTCAGCCATGGTTTACTTATATCAGCATTCAGAGTACCTACAAATTCTTTTTTCTGTTTATTGTCCGAAAATAAAAGTGAAATTATTTTTTCTTTCTTTGTAACTCCCAAAGCAGAGCAAACTTCATTATAATAAAATTCATGATGAAGAGCTGAAAGGTAAATTTTCTCTTCGCTTATACCTTTGGGGTAAATAATAATAAAATGTTCTGTAATTAATTTGCCCTTTAGTTCATTTTCAATTGACGAAATTGGGAATGAGAAACTAAGAAGATAATTTAATATCCAGAAGGATATAAAAAAAAGGATAACAAAGATTGTTCCTAAAATAAATTTCAAAAAACGATTTTTGAATATGTTTATTATTTTTTGGGGGATTATACGTTCTTTGTTTTTCAGAATCAGGAAAGCAGTTAGAAAAAATACTATATCATATAGTCTGTTTAATATTAACTTTAAATCACATTCAATTAACTCATCATATATTGTTCCCGGAAATAATCCTATTAAAGGATTGTAAGTATAAATCTGCGGATATAATATAATCTCCATAATAGAGACTGCAATAAAACCAAAAATAAAGAGGGAAAAAACTACGTAAGGATGTCTTGTTGTTAATTTAATAGAAATTGCCGCAATAAATATTCCAAGAATGATGGAAATGATTGAAATAACCGGATAGAACAGAGTTCCATCTCCTATCGGGCAACTCTGAATAAAAAGTGTGTTTATTATTGATATAACAACCGGAACCAAAATTAAGAATATAATAAAATAAAGCGTACTTCTTAAAAATGAGACAATACTTAATTTTTCTCCCGACTTTATGTATAGAATACCTCCGGCAATAAAGAACCAGGCACTTATTAATGCACAAAATTCAAAATCAAAAGTATTAGTCAAAGGTACAATCTGAAGGAATAATGAAAGTATAATTGTTAAAGCAAGTATTACAAATTTATGATTCCATATCCGTCTAAGATATATTAACATTAATATTCCGAAGTCTTTACTCTTTCAATTTCAGCGCCCAGAGATTTCAGCTTTTCCTCAATCTTTTCATATCCCCTGTCGAGATGATAAATTCTTAAAATTTCTGTAGTCCCCTCTGCTGCAATACCGGCCAAAACCAAAGAAGCGCTTGCTCTAAGGTCGGTAGACATAACCTTGGCACCTTTAAGCTTCTTTACACCTTTTACAATAGCACTGTTGTTAATAACTTCTATATTTGCTCCCAATCTAATCAATTCAGGAACATGCATAAACCTGTCATGATATATTGTATCCGTAATTGATGATGCTCCGTTAGCCAGGGCCATATAAGCAGTCCATTGAGCTTGCATATCAGTTGGGAAACCGGGAAAAATTGCAGTAATTACGTCAACATTATTTATGTCTAAATTGGTTGCATCAATTGATATAATGTCTTTATCATACAATATGTTAAGTCCGGAATCCTCTAATTTAGATAGCACACTTGCAATATAATTTTTTTCGGGAAATTCAATAGCAATTTTACTTTTTGTAATTGCACCGGCTATAAGAATAGTCCCCGCTTCAATTCTATCACAAATATTAGTAATTTCAGCTTCATGAAGGTCATCAACCCCTTCAATTTCAATTGTATTAGTTCCTATACCACTAATGTGTGCTCCCATTTTTACTAAGTATTCTGCAAGGAGTGTTATTTCAGGTTCTATTGCAGCATTGGTTATAAGTGTTGTACCTTTAGCAAGTGAAGCAGCCATAATTGTATTTCCGGTAGCACCGACAGAAGAAATATCAAAATGTATTTTAGCTCCATTTAATTTATCAGCTTTGGCAATAATATAACCCTCATCAAGTTCAATATCAGCGCCCATTTTTTTCAATGCTTCAAGGTGCAAATTAATTGGCCTTGGGCCCCATGCGCATCCACCCGGCATGGATACCTTTGCATAACCAAACTTAGTAAGCAACGGCCCCAGGACATACATAGAAGCTCTCATTTTTTTTACGTGTTCATAGGGAGCTACCTGACTGATAATATTACTGCTATTCAAAGTTACCATATGGTTATTAAATTCTGCAATAATGCCCAATTGAGTTAAAAGCTTTATCATTGTATAAACATCATTAACTTCAGGAGTATTATAAAGAGTATTTTTCCCGCTATTAAGTATAACAGCCGGCATAAGCGCAAGAGATGAATTTTTTGCACCGCTAATTTTTACTTTCCCTGATAACTTTTTGCCGCCAGTTATTAAAAATTTATCCATTCTTATTCTCTTTTTGTATAAGTGAAATTTTAAATATCGATCCGCTTACTCCTATTATGTACAGGTCGTTATCATTCGTTACTACAAAATTCGTAATATCATAGTAAAAATTAACACGGATTTGAGTCCATGTTAATCCTTGATCTTTTGAAACGAGAATTGTACCTTTTTTACCTGCAAGCAAAACAAAATCTTCTTTAACAATTTTAATTTTTTCATAAATAACCTGCTTATTTGCATCAATACTGCTCCATTTCTTACCGCCGTCTGCCGTTCTAAGAATTGTACCATTCCCACCGACAGCAATTCCTAAAGTTTTATTTAAAAAATCAATGCTTTTAAGGTATTCTTTATTTTCAATTTCAATTTTTTGCCAATTTTCACCGCCGTCCTGTGTAGATAGGATTACTCCATCCCATCCTACTGCATATCCGTTATAGCTATCACAAAAGTGAATATCAAAAAGATAGGGTGTTAAATTTATAGAGACCTTTCGCCATGTAGCCCCGCCATTGTAAGTTTTAAATATTACCCCTTTTGAACCAAGAATAAATCCGGTATTCCCATCAATAAAAAATATTTTTAGAAATGAATATCCCTGCTCAATAGGTACTTTTTGAAAATCGGAAAAATTATCGCTGCTAACGAGTACTGTAGAACTATCCCCAACTACGAAAATTTTACCTCCATTAATTTGAGCACAATCAAACAGAGTTGTCTTTATTCCTGTATTCACTCTTACCCAATTATTGCCTCCATCCTGCGTACACATAACTAAACCTGAATCCCCTACAATTACGCCCGACTTATTAGGCAAAAAACTTATTGAATTAAGATTTAATTTAGTATTTGAATTCTGTTTAACAATGTTTTCAAAAGTATAAAACGATGAGTCGGCTTTAAATAATTGTGTTATGCTGTATTTGTTGAAGGAGTCAAGCTGTTTACTTTTTATCATTTGATCGACCTGTCTATAAGCCAGATAGACCAGGCCACAGAATAAAATAAAAGCAGTTAAAACAACCGCATAAGTGGTCGATTTCTTCAGAGAAGATTTTTTTACACCGGAAAATAAATCGCTATGCCTTTCTTTCACACTTTTTTCAAGATCATTTATATCAAACAAAAATTCTTCACAATTATCATATCTGTTGGCAGGTAGTTTATTCATGGCTTTTAGAATTATACGGTCAGTCTCTTCTGTAAGCTGTGTAATCTTGGTGCCAACTGAAGGAGGATCTTTTTTTAAATGCATCTCCATAATATCGAAATCATTTTCCGAATCAAACGGAGGAGTACCCATAAGCATTTCATAGAAGGTGCACCCGATTGAATAAATATCAGCATGGTGAGTTACTTCTTCCCCTTTAACCTGTTCAGGGCTCATATAATAAAGTGTACCGAGTTTTGCACCGGTTCTGGTAGTGCCTTTATCGAATAATGATTTGGATATACCAAAATCCATTATCTTAACAATGCCATCTCCATTAATAATAATGTTTGAAGGTTTAACGTCTCGATGAATAAAACCTTTAATATGTGCATAACCGATGGCAGTAAGAATTTGTTTAAGAATGTAAATAGCATCCCATGGATGAAGCGTTTTCATCCTTTCCAGAATATGTTCGAGGCTTTCCCCTTCTACATATTCCATAACAATACCCAGGAAATTTGAGTATTCAATAAATCCATAAACAGCTACAATGTTTGGATGCGACAGTTTAGCTTGATTTTTAGCTTCTTTCTTGAATCTCGCAATTGATTCTTCTTTCTGAAATAATCTGGAATTTAGAAGCTTAATAGCAACATAACGTTCAAGCTTAATGTCATAAGCCTTATAAACTATGCCCATTCCACCTTCACCAAGAATAGACACAAATTTATAATTATCGATTGTCTTACCTATTAGTTCATTCATTTCATTATAATTTTTCTATTATCAAAATATAGTAAAAACTTATTTTTTATCTATAATATTTTTCTATGTAATAATTTAGCACAGTAATTAAATTATTTACTGCATATTTTATTTGAATTACAAAATCTGCCGGCAAGTTCTTTGCAAAATGCAGCTGATTTTTAGTGACATTCCCGGTCAAAAAAGGAGAAAAACCATCAAATTTTTTTTAATAAAAATATTTCAGGTAGATTAATAAAAGATGGTTAAATTGTAATTATTTATTCTAAAAACCTATTTTTAAGGAAATTCCAATTATTTGAATAAAATATGATTTATTAACCAAAAGCATCAAAATCTTGATTATTAGTCAATTTAAGAGTAACTTTATATTCTTATTTTTTGCGAGAATGGCGAAATTGGCAGACGCGCTAGACTTAGGATCTAGTACCGAAAGGCGTGGGGGTTCGAGTCCCCCTTCTCGCACTAACACTAATTTCTAACTATAAACGAGGAAATTTTGGACGTAAATATAAGTGAGAAATCTGTAGGGATTCACGAAGTTGAAGTTACCCTTTCTTATGATGAAATTAAACCGGAAATTGAAGAAGCTTATCAGGAAGAGAAGAAAAATATTACCATAGACGGCTTCAGAAAAGGTAAAGCCCCTATGAATATGATTAAGAAATTATATGGCGAAGCTATTGAATATAAAGCTAGTGAGAAAATTGCACAGAAAAAATTCTGGGACGTTGCTGAAGAAAAACAGTTAAAGCCTATCAGTACTCCGCAACTGATTGATCTGGATTTTGTGCCTTCTGAGAAATTATATTTTAAGATCAACTATGAAGTTAAACCGAAACTTGAATTGAAAGATTATAAGAACCTTGAAATTGAAAAACCTGTCTTTACTGTTAAAGATGATGAAATTGAAAATGAAATAAAATATTTGTATAAATCACAGGGTACATTTGAACCTGCCGATCTTGTTGAAAATGAAAATTACAAAATTACGTGCGATTTGTACAGAACTAATGGCAATGAAGCAACAGAAGCTCCCAGAAGTGAAAATATACAAATAGACCTTAGCGATCCTAAAGTGAATGCAGAAATAGTTGCAAGCGCCAAAGGTAAAAAAGCAGGTGAGAAATTCTCTTTTACGTTTGTTGATGAGCATAAACATGACGAAGAGACACACCGCGAAGAATATGCATATGAAGGTATAATAAACAAAATTGAGAAGTTTGTTTCCCCACAGGAAAATGAAGAATTTTTCAAGAAAATATCTGCCGATAAAGCCACTTCCCTTGATGAACTTAAGGCTAAATTCAGGACTGATTATGAGGCTTATTATAAAAATCAGGCAGAACAGATTTATTTGAACTCTTTGTTAAATAAGATTGTTGAAAATAATGATTTTGCAGCTCCACAGGGCTTTACCAGAACCGTTCTTAAACAATTGGTTGAGATAGAAAAAGAAAATGCAAAACGTTATGGACAGAAGAATTTTGATGAAAAAGCTGCTGAAATCCAGCTAAAAACAAGAGCTGAATGGAACGCAAAATGGAGAATAATTCTTGAAAATATTGCGGATGTTGAGAATATTAAAGTAGAAGAAAGTGAATTGGAAGAATTAGCTAAAAAAGAATCGGAAAGTACAGGTATCTCCGTAGCTAAACTTATTAAATACTATAAGGATTCAAACAGAGAAGAATTACTTCTGGAAGATAAAGTTGTAAAATTTCTTACTGAAAACAATAAAGTAATTGAAATTGATGCCGATAAAATGAAACATGAACACGATCACAATCATGAACATGATCATAACCATGAATAATTTTCGGCAAATTAATAAAACGAAAATTTAACCGGATATAATGATGAAACCAGAAATTTATAATCAGTTAATTCCATATGTCATTGAGCAGACAGGGCGCGGTGAAAGAGGAATGGATATTTTTTCACGGTTACTTCGTGAAAGAATTATATTTCTCGGAAGCGCAATTGATGATCATGTTGCAAGTTTAATTATTGCCCAATTATTATTCCTTGAAGCTGAAGACCCGGATAAAGATATCAATCTGTATATAAACTCTCCGGGAGGCAGTGTTTCTGCCGGACTGGCAATTTATGATACTATGGTATACATTAAACCGGCAGTAGCAACAATTTGTGTGGGTTTGGCAGCAAGTATGGGAGCTGTATTATTAGCAGGCGGCGAAGCTAAAAAACGCTCTGCACTTCCGAATTCAAAGATTATGATCCATCAGCCATGGATTGGCGGCCTTCAAGGACAAGCAACGGATATAGAAATCCAGGCTAAAGAAATGCTCAAAACAAGGGATACTTTGTATAAAATCCTGTCAGCACATACTGAAAAACCGATAGAGCAGATTGCAAAAGATTGTGACCGCGATTATTACCTTAGCTCTGAAGAAGCTAAGGAATACAGGCTAATAGACAATATTCTGGAAAAAAGAATAATACTGGGCGAAAAACCTAAATCTGAAAATAACTAATTTTAAAAAGGGGCTTTTTTAAGTCCCTTTTTTATATTATTATATTTCTTAGTTTCAAATAATTAAGTATTTTTCATTAATTGACATTTTGTTTATTTTTGTAACAATTTGAAATCATTTATCGCTAACTAATTCAGTAACTGCTATGGTAATTGGATCAAAATTAGAGTCGTTGGAAAAATTAAATAAGCTTCTTTCGCTTGCTAGAAAAGGGTTGGATGATTTTACTGAGCAAATTTGCAACTATATTGCAAATGAATATGAACTGCAGGCTGTGGTGCTTTTTAAGATTCTGGAAGATAATAACCTTCAGGTTTTAGGCAAATCAGCAAATGCCAGAAAAAACTATTTGAAAGGTTCATTTTTCAAATGCTCCGCTTGTACCTTGTTTAATGAAAAATTAGATTTTAATGTCCATTCTGACTCAAGCTGTGAATTGCAAATATCCGAATTCCTTGTTTATGAAAGCTGCATTAATTTTAAAATATCGGATCATGAAAGGGGTTTTCTGAAAATAGCAAAGAAAAGCCCGTTTACTCAAAGCGATAAAGATGCATTAATAAATATTGTTGAATTTTTAAGTTTTTTACTCCAATCACGGATAAATGCTAAAGGGGGTAATTTAATAGTTCATGAAACTTCATTTACAAATATTGTTTATGAAACTACTCAGGAAATGAGAGCTCCTGCAAATGCAATAATCGGCTTTACTTCTATTTTATCTGAAGAGAATTTAGCTTCTTCCCATGCTGAATATGTTTCTACAATTAAAAAAAATGCACAGAGCTTATTACTTTCTATTAATGACCTTTATGAAACCGCTAAATTAGAAAGCGGTTCAATGCATAAAACTGCCAAACCTACAGACATTAGAGCCTTATTAACCGAAATAATTGATTTATTTAAAAATAAACCGGGTACTTCAACTGTAAGGTTCGCTAATCACTTTGACCCTAACATTCCCGATCATATTAATGTTGATGACCAAAAATTAAGATATATATTAAACACAATCCTTTCGGCATCTGCTTTCCTTTCACAAAATGGCGATGTTACAATTCACACTTCATTTGAAACTCCAAATAATCTGAGATTTGAAATTTTTGATAACGGCCATTCATTAAGTTCTGAAAATATTTCTGTTTTATTTGCTCCTTTTGGTATTTCAAGAATTCCCGAGTTCCGTAATAGCAATCTTACCGGGCTTAGCCTTACACTGGCCAAGAGAATTATCAACCAATTCGGCGGTACTGTATCTGCTGTCCCGGGTATGAACAAAGGGACTATATTTACATTTACTATGACGGCCGAAGCGGAAGCATCTGTTGTTTCTTCTGCCAAACCGGAAACATCCAAAAAAGGAAAAACCCTTGAGACTCAAATTGCCAGTTTGCCTAAACCTTCCCCCCTTTCAAAAAACAGAATTCTTGTTATAGAAGATGACTATGCAACCTCTAAATTATTAAGCAATTATTTAAATAAGTGGGGCTACGACCCTATTATTGTAAGTACTATTGAACAGATCTTTGCAATGATTGAAAAGGAAGTATTCCTGGCTATTATTCTTGATATTGAATTACCTAATATAAACGGACTTGAACTTCTTAAAAAAATCCATGAGCATCAGAATTCTAAAAATGTTCCTGTAATTGTCTGCTCTGTTGAAACTGAACGCCAGAAAGCATTCATAATGGGTGCAGTTGAATATTTCGTTAAACCTATTAACTACAATTATCTTGTAGAAGTACTCACAAATTATAAATTAAGAAAAAATTCAACAATATTATGTGTTGATGATGATATCCCGACACTGAATTTAGTAAAACAGGCTATTGAATCAGCAGGCTTTACTGCAATTGCTGAAAATGTATCTGCCAATGTTTTAGACCAGATAAATAACCGTGACATCGACCTCGCTATTGTTGACCTTGATATGCCCAAGCCAAATGGATTTGAATTAATAAAACTTATTAAATCAGAAGCCAGATTTGCCAACCTGCCTATCATTATTTATACAGGAAAAGAGAACTTCCAGGAAGATTTAAAGAGTATAGACGGTCTATTTGACGAATTATTAAGCAAACGCAGTTCCAACATTGAAGATCTTGCAGGCACAATTAGTGCTATGATAAACAGGTATGAGACTCCTTCGCAGGTTCAGGAAGTAATTGCAAAGAACGATGTTATTAAAATATTACTTGCTGAAGATTATAAACACTCTCAGATTATTGTTACTAGGCTCTTGAAAAAGAATAGTTTTGAAAATGTAGTTGTGGTAGAAAACGGAGAAGCCGCTCTTGAACTTGCCAAACAGGAAAAATTCGACCTTATTCTTATGGATATGCAGATGCCTGTTATGAACGGTTTTGAAGCTACTGAAAGAATAAGACAGCTACCGGATTATAAAAATGTGCCTATAATTGCATTAACTGCTTTTGCTATGAAGGGAGACCGTGAAAAATGTCTTGAATCAGGGGCTACTGATTATATTCCCAAGCCGATAGATAGTAAAGAATTTCTTGAAAAAGTTAAATATTATACGAATAAATTATCTTAGAAGTAAATAAGTATATAAAGATTTAGCTACAGAATGGCCGCTTTTGCGGCCTTTTTATTATAAATTATTATGATCAACTCTGTTTAATCCGTTTAATGCAGCTACACGATAGGCTTCTGCCATTGTAGGATAATTAAATGTAGTATCAACAAAATATCGGAGGCTGTTCCCTTCTCCCGGCTGAGACATAATGGCCTGTCCAATATGTATAATTTCAGACGCGCCATATCCGAAGCAATGAATCCCTAATATTTTTAAACTCTCTCTATGGAAAAGAATTTTAAGCATACCTGTAGTTCTTCCGGTTATCTGCGCACGGGCCAGATGTTTGAAAAATGAATGTCCGACTTCATAAGGTATTTTCTTCTCAGTCAGTTCTCGTTCATTTAACCCTACTGAACTTATTTCAGGAATAGTATATATTCCGGTAGGAATAAATTCTGTACGCAAAACTGCCCCTTCTCCTGATATAAAGTGCCTTGCAGCAAAACGTCCCTGATCATATGATGCACTTGCCAGACTTGGATACCCGATGATATCCCCTACGGCGTAGATATTAGGTACTGTGGACTGATAATACTTATTTACAGGAATTGAGCCTCTGCTGTCAGTTTTAATACCTAATGCCTCTAATCCCATATTCTGGGAATTGCCTGTCCTTCCCTGTGCCCATAATAAGAAATCACTCCTTATCTGTTTGTTGGATTTAAGAAATAATGTAACACTATTATCATCGGCTTCTACTTTCTCATATTCTTCGCTATGCCTTATAAGAACTCCATTTTCCCTAAGATGATAAGCAAGAGCATCAATAATTTCATCATCAAGAAATGAAAGCAATTGGTTTCTTGTATTAATAAGGTTGACTTTAATTCCAAGACCTCTGAATATGGATGCATATTCACACCCTATAACTCCTGCACCATAAATTGTAATAGATTTAGGGTGATCTTTCAGTTGGAGCAATTTATCACTATCAATTATTCTTGGATGAGAAAAGTCAACGTCTGCGGGATGGTAAGGCCTGGATCCAGCGGCTATGACGAATGACTCCGCATGGTATTTCTTTTTTAATCCGCTTGGTTCTATTACTTCTATAGTGTTGGCATCAAGAAAAACGCCCCTTCCAACAATCAAATCGACATCATTTCTAGTATAAAAACTCTGCCTTAAAGCCACCTGCTCTTGTATAACCATTTCAGTTTGCTTTAATAAAGTTTGATACGTTGCATTTTCTGATTGGTTACTATCAATAAGGAGCTGGCTTGCATGCCTTAGGGATTTACTTGGTATAGTCCCTTTGTGAGTATTAGCTCCGCCTACGAGGGAAAACTCATCGCAAACGGCCACTTTTTTACCATGTTTAGCGCAATACATAGCAGCACCTTCGCCGCCGGGACCGCTGCCAATTACTATTACGTCATATCTATTTTCTACACTCATTGAACCATTTTCCATTTTATCATTTTAATAAATAAATGTACAAAAGATTATGCTATATTAAAATAACATCATAAAGGAAAAATTAGTTTATTTTCTGAGCAATAATCTGTCTTTAGGGCCTTAATATCCGGGAATAAATCCTTAATAAAAAAAGCCGGAATGTTATTTCAGCATCCGGCGTTTATAAAATTTATAAAACTGATTTAAAATAATAGGCATAACTTTTATCAGTTTTTTTACCAAGCTTTTTTAATCAATTCCATGCAGTCACTTATCAGGCGGTCTTTATCTGCATAAGCATGGCCTCCGGCTTCATATACTTTTATAGCAGTCTCAATATCGCTGCGTGTTAAGTATTTTACCTGAGCCAAATATTCCTGATTAAATTTTAACCTTCCCTGCATTCTTTCAACTGTAACATTATAAAATTCAATCAAAGGGGAAGTCATATTATAGGCAACCTCAGGAATGTTAGGAAAATTTTTCTTCATAGCGAAATATTTTATTAACCCTATTTCTTCAATTACTGCTTTCCGGTGAGCTACCGGATATACTTCCATATAATGAGCCCTGTTATAATCGGGATTCATTATATCTTCATATTTGTGCTTCAGATTCATCCACTCCATAAGTTCAACTTTTTCATGGAAAATAGTGGAAATTACATCAAGGGTTTTATCCTGCATTTGCATTAACTCAAAAACCTTTTTGCCGTCCGGGCTTCCTTTAGCAGAGAATTCCATGTACTTATTGAATTGTTCAATGAACTCTTTGTTATTTTCAATCTGATTATACAACGGATAGTCCTTAATAATCTGTAAACTATCGTTTGTAGTGAATGAAATCATCAAAATGAATAAAGTATTAGTTAATAACCTCATACTGTTCCCTTATAATTAATAATGAAATATAGTATTGTAGAATTAGACGAAAGGGATGGAGATAAGTTTTTACTCAATACAGCATCCTTAAACCCACTAATCAAATGTGAAGAGAAAGAAATGTAAATTTCAAATCAATTTTATTTATCCACTTAAGCTGCAGCTATAACGATTTAGCTATATAAATATTATATTTATAATTATAATTTTGGAGATTTTAATGCCTGAAGCTAAGCCAAGAGTGCGTTTTGCCCCAAGTCCTACAGGATACCTTCATGTTGGAGGTTTAAGAACAGCTCTTTATAATTTTTTGTTTGCAAAACGTAATAATGGAACATTTGTACTAAGAATTGAGGATACCGACCAGAATAGATATGTGGAAGGAGCAGTAGAAAAACTTATTAATAGTTTAAAATGGTGCGGGCTTGAGTATGATGAAGGTCCCGGGAAAAGTGGAAATTTCGGTCCATATATACAATCAGAGCGTTTAAAGATTTATAAAGAATATGCGGAAAAGCTAATTTCAGCAGGGCATGCGTACTATTGCTTCTGTTCACCGGAGCGTCTAGGAGCTTTACGAGAAGAACAGCAAAAATTGAAGCTTCCACAGGCTAAATATGACAAGAAATGTCTTACACTGTCCGAAAATGAAATTAAGGAAAATCTGGCAAGTGGAATCCCCTATGTTGTTAGGCTTAATGTCCCGGCCAATCTGAAAATACAGATAAACGACCTTATCCGCGGTAATGTCGAATTTGACAGTTCTGTTGTGGACGATCAGGTACTTTTAAAAAGTGACGGCTTCCCTACTTACCACCTTGCTAATGTAGTGGATGACTACCTAATGGGGATTACTCATGTTATAAGAGGTGAAGAATGGCTCTCTTCTACTCCTAAACATGTACTGTTATATGATTTCTTTGGATGGAGAAGGCCGCAATTTGCACATTTACCCCTTTTGTTAAATCCGGATAAATCCAAGCTGAGCAAAAGACAGGGAGATGTTGCTGTTGAAGATTACAGAGATAAAGGTTATCTGAAAGAAGCACTTATAAATTTCGTTGCTTTGTTAGGATGGACTGCAGGCGACGATCAGGAATTTTATTATATAAATGAATTAATTGAGAAATTTTCACTTGATAGAGTTAACAAAGCAGGTGCGGTTTTTAATGTTGAAAAACTTACATGGCTGAATGCTGAACATTTAAGAAAAAAGAGTAAAGCAGAAATTCTCAGTCTATTAAAAGATGAAATTAAGAATACAGAATATAAAGACAATGTTTATACAGACGATTTCCTATTCCAGGTAATAGATGCCATGCTTGAAAGGGTATCATTCGTTAAAGAATTTGTAACAAAAGCCGATTATTTATTTAAAGATTTTTCTTCTTACGAGGAAGAAACTGTTAAAAAAAGATGGAAAGAAGATTCCGCAACACTATTAAAAAAATACTATGAAAAGATAGAGTCTGTTGTATCCCCTGTTAAGGAAGATTACGAACTTGCTTTACATCAAGTTGCAGAAGAAAATAATACCGGGAACGGAAAAATTATACATCCCCTTCGTCTTGCAGTCAGTGGAGTTGGTGCGGGCCCGGGAGTTTTCGATATTTGCAAAATTATAGGCAAAGAAAAGACTCTAAAACGTATTGAAAATGCAATTGAAATATTAAAATAAAGGTTGAATTATGGATGAATTAAATAACAATTCAGGCTCTGTAGAAGAGAAAAAACCTTCCAATTTTATCAGGGAGATGATTGATGAAGACATTAGAACCGATAAGTGGGGCGGCCGGGTTCATACGAGATTTCCTCCTGAACCAAATGGCTATCTTCATATTGGACATGCAAAATCAATCTGCCTGAATTACGGTATAGCACGTGATTATAATGGTAAATTCAACCTTCGCTTTGATGATACTAATCCCAGCAAGGAAGATCAGGAATATGTTGATTCAATTATTGAAGATGTAAAATGGCTTGGAGGGGATTTTGAAGACAGGATTTTATACGGTTCCGACTATTTTGACCAGATGTATGCCTGGGCAGTTGCACTTGTTAAAAAAGGGAAAGCTTATGTATGCGATTTAAATGCAGACGAAATAAGGGCTACACGCGGCACTTTGACCGAACCCGGTAAAGAAAGCCCGTTCCGTAACAGAAGCGTAGAGGGAAACCTGGACCTGCTTGAAAAAATGCGTAAAGGTGAATTTGAAACAGGCGCAAAAGTATTAAGAGCTAAGATTGATATGTCTTCCCCTAATATAAATCTTAGAGATCCTATAATGTATAGGATTGTTCATCAGCCTCATCACAGGCAGGGAGATAAATGGTGCATCTACCCTACATACGATTGGGCACATGGACTTGAGGATTCCATTGAAGGCATTACTCATTCAATTTGTACTCTTGAATTTGAAAATCACCGCCCCTTATATGATTGGTTTATTAATGAATTGGGTATCTATCACCCACAGCAAATTGAGTTTGCAAGATTGAATTTAAGTTATACCATTATGAGCAAACGAAAGCTTCTCCAGCTTGTTCAGGAAAAATATGTCGATGCCTGGGATGATCCACGCATGCCGACTGTATGTGGTTTAAGGAGAAGAGGCTACACACCTGATGCAATGAAAAATTTTGCAGAAATTATAGGTGTAGCAAAACGAGATGCTATTACAGATATGGCTTTACTTGAATATGCTATCCGCGAAGATTTAAATAAAAAAGCTCAGCGCGTTATGGCAGTTCTTCGTCCCTTAAAAGTTGTAATTACTAACTATTCGGATGAAATTGAAATGCTAACAGGGGTTAACAATCCGGAAGACTCATCTATGGGTACAAGAGAAATACCTTTCTGTAAAGAAATATATATTGAGGAAGGCGACTTTATGGAAAATCCTCCAAAAGGATTTCATAGATTAGTTCCCGGCGGTGAAGTAAGGCTGCGTTATGCCTATATTATTAAATGTGAAAAGGTTGTCCGTAAAGAAAATGGTGAAATAAAAGAACTGCACTGCACTTACGATCCTGATACACATAGCGGTACAGGTACAAGTACTAAAAAAGTTAAAGGCACAATTCACTGGGTATCTGCGAGACATGCAGTTGAGGCAGAAGTTAGGCTTTATGACCGCCTTTTCAGCGTACCTAATCCTGATGGCGATAAAGAAAAAGGTTATTTAGATTTTATAAATCCTAACTCTCTGGAAATTATTTCCGATGCCCTTATAGAACCATTTTTAAAGGATGCTAAACCACAGGATAGAGTACAGTTTGAAAGGCAGGGATATTTCTGTGTAGATACAAAATATACTACTAAAGAAAAACTTGTCTTTAACAGAACAGTAACACTTAAAGACAGCTGGAGCAACCAAAAGAAATAAAATATTTATTCAGCCGAAATTCCCCCATCAACGGGAATTGCGGCTCCCGTTATAAAACTTGCATCATTACTTGCCAAAAACAAAATTACTTTTGCAATTTCTTCCGGTTTGGCAATCCTTCCTATAGGGTGTTTTGATTCCCATAATTTTCTTGCTTCATCCACATTTCCGTATTTAATCCATGCCTGTTCTATCATATCTGTTTCAACACTTCCGGGGCAAACGCAGTTAACTCTTATTCCATCCAGGGCACTATCAAGTGCAACAGAACGTGTAAAATTAACTATTGCTGCTTTAGATGCTGCATAAGCCGAGGCACCCTTAAAACCAACTAAACCTACATAGGATGATAAATTAACTATGGAACCTTTCGTCTTTTTTAATTCCGGCAGGGCATATTTAGTCATCATGAATGTACCTTTAATATTGGTATTAAACGTGCTGTCCCATTCCTCTATTGTTGTATCTTCTACCGTTCTATCCCTGAATATGATGCCGGCACAATTTACTAAAATATCAAGTCTGCCATACTTTTTAACAGTTAGTGAAACTGATTTTTTACAATCCTTTTCTTTTGTTACATCAGTTTGAGCAAACATGCCCGTTAAATTTTTGGCCTGTTGTTTACCTGCCTTCTTATCCCTTGCGGCAATGACAATATAGGCTCCTTCTTCAGCGAAATATTTAGCAGCAGCTAAACCGATTCCCTTGTTGCCCCCTGTTATTAAAACGACTTTATCCTTAAATCTCATACATCTCCATAAAAAAGGCGCACATTATGCGCCTGATAAATAATTATTCTTTAATATATGAACAGCAATAATCGGAAACAGTATTTACTTTTAATTTAAATTTAGAATTAGCTGGAACGTAAAATTGAGTCCCTTCAGTAAATTTCTTCCATATGCTTTCACCGGGTAAAAGAACATCCATGTCGCCTGCAAGAATTTCCATTAATTCCTTATCCCCGGTGCCAAATTCATAATCTCCCGGCAGCATTATTCCTAGTGTTTTTTTAGTACCATCGCTGAACAGAACGGATCGGCTTGTAACTTTACCTTCAAAATATACATTAGCTTTTTTAATTATTGTAACATTTTTGAATTCAGACATTTTTTCCTCTGTTTATTTTCAATATTCAGATAATTATAAGCAGAATATTAATAAGTCTTCAAATATTCTACCTGTCAAATTACGATTAGATTTGGACAGATTCAATTGAGGATTAGATTAATTATAAGAGTAAAAATAATGCGGCAGTAAAATGAGAAAAGAACTTTATAGATTATTTCTTAACAAAGTATGAGAAGATTACTAACATAACTCAATAAAATTTCTTAACAACTTTAATCCGGCATCACCTGATTTTTCGATATGGAACTGAACTCCAAAATAATTATTTTTTTCTATTGCAGCAGAATAATCAAGTCCATATGTCGATTTTGCAATTGAATATTCATTCATAGGGATATAATATGAATGCTCAAAATAGAATTTTTCACCATCCGGAATTCCTGTAAATAATTTACTCTCTTTTAGATATTGGACATTTTCCCATCCTATATGAGGGGTCTGGATTTTTTCTTTATCAAATGCTGATACTGTCTGCGGGAAAATTCCCAAGCCCGGTATATCTCCTTCTTCCGACTTTTCACAAAGGATTTGAGCTCCCAAACCGATTCCTAAACATGGCTTTTTTAGAATACGAAGTAAATTGGTAAGATTGACAAGGTTAAGACGGCGTACTGCAATACAAGGCTCGCCTGAACCCGGTACTATTATTTTGTCAGCTTTACATACATCTTTCTCCAGCCCTGTAATTACAAAATCGTTGGTAATCTCTTTTATTAAATTTGCATAGGGAACTATATCCCCTGCGTTATAATCAATTATAGCTATCATCTAAACCCATATATATAAATTAAAAAACAGACTTGAAATATATACAACTTATACTCTTTTAAGCAATTTGAAAATTTTAAAAATATTATTTTAATGCTTAAATGAGACATGAAGCACAATTATGATAATGTACTATTTTATACGTTTACACGGACACGTGCATGAATCGGCACGAATTACAAGTGAATGGAAGGATAAACTTGAACAAACTAATTGTTTTAATGCAAGCCATGATGGTGAAGAACTTGCCATGATTATATTTAATCCTGAGAAAGCTGAAAAAAAGTTATTTTAATTCCTTCTTCAATTTCATCGGCTTGGCAGCATCACTAACTGCGCCGATTTTAACTGCATAACTTGTTCTGTTTTTAACATCTTCATCATTTACATATTGAACATCGAGCAGTCCTTCTGTTTTACAGCCTGTGCGTAAGTAATTCATTTCGCTAAGGCATAAACTCCACCCTTCGAACCATAATTTTAAGTCATCAAGCTTGCAATGAGATTCGTCATAATAAACAATCAAATCAATATCGCTGCTCGGCCCTGCTATAGCATTTTTAGAACTGCCGAATAGATAAAGCCCCTTTACGCCGAATTTCTGTCCGTCAAGCTCCATAGCAATTTTTTCAGCCATTTTAATGCGCCATCTCCAGTGGTCGCTTGCCAATTTTTCTGTTAGAAGAATGTTTTCACCTGCACTTTCATTTTCTGCAAGTGGATTGCTCAGGTAAGCATAAGCAGCTCCAAGGTCGGCATTGTTAATCACTTTAAGTACCATACCGCCTGAAGAATTAATCACATCTATAACTTTAATTGTTTTTTCAAGCCCTGAAAATTCCGGCAATATTTCGCATAATATGTTGTTGGAATTAAGCAAAAAATCTTCATTGAAATTTATACCCGGGTCATCCGGATATAAAGGTAAATACCTAATTGAAGCTTCAACGAGATCCTGGAAAAAATGAGTACCGAATGAAAGATCGGGAAGATAATTACCCTTCTTTTTTGCTATTTCAATAAGCATACTTGTATTATTAATATCGGAATAACTGACATTTACACCTAATTTAATATCTCCTCTGCTGCCCCATCTTCCAGGCCCCATAAGAATGAATTTCCTCTTAGGTAGTAATTTGTTAAGTTTTCCTACAGCTCTTCCTACTTCGAAAAGGGTATGACTGTCTCCTATTTCTCCATAGGCTATAGGATCCACATAGACAATATGAGTTACTTCAGGTACTCGCCCGTTTGAAATATATTTATTTGCAGAAAAGATAATTTTATCTTTAGGCAAATCTTTAGGAATAGGATCGGGTGAAGTATCGCCAAGATAACTTTGCGGACGGCACTGGAGTAAATATAAATTTATTCCGTCATGAACAAATTCAATATCAATAGGAGTTTTCATAGTTTTCTGGAGGTGATTCAAGAGGGTGTGAATTTTCTTAATAAAATTCGTGTCACTTAAGAGCCCTTCAAATGTTACTATAAAATCATCTTTTTCAAAATCATCAAAAGTAGAAGCCTTTCTAACCATGTTCCCGTCATAAAGGGAAAATACATCTTTAAACCCCGGATACTCCCGTCCGTATTTTTTAATTAATGCAGGAATTTCAATTGTTTCAAATTCATTCGTTTTAAGATTAATAACATCAATTCTCTTAGTTGAATATCTTACCATATCCTCCATGGAAATATTTACACGCAAATTCGGTTGGCCGGGCGCAATAAGAATGGGGTAATCATCCCCTACTCTGTCAACGGCTCTCGTACCAAGCCCTGCAACCATCCTAATAAGCCCGTCTTCGCGTTTAATTCTAGGAGACCACCTGAATTCATTGTTACTGAAAGCTACCCCCGCAAATGCCGGAAGGAAATAATCCCCCACTTTCTGTCCAATAACTTCCTGTATCATTATACCCATTTCTTCATGGAAATCTATTAACCCTCTTTCAGCTCTGTATTCCAATGGATCAGGGCTGAATGTAGAGGCATAAACCTCTGCAATTGCATCAGTAAGAGCATCAAGATTCTGCTGCTTAGTTCCCTGGTTAGCTACAAAAAGGCTTTTATACTTTCCTGAAAAAGCAGCACCTATCTGGTCTTCAAGAAGGCTGGAGCTTCTTACAACAAGTGGTTTGTTACCAAGGTCATCAAGTGCAACAGAAAGCCCTTTAATTAAATCGGGCGGAAATTGTGAGTTTTTTAATAGCTGTACTATATGGGGGTACTCAATCCTGACTTCATCGGTATCTTTATATTTTTGTTCAAGCACTTCTTCAAGATTATTGTATTGAAGGAAATAATAAACACCATCTGAAGTCACGTACCATGTCTTGGGAGTTTTAATATCCTTAAGTATTTCCTCCTGTTCCGATTGTATCTTAATAATATGTGCAGCTAAAAATAAACCGGCACTCTTACCCCCAAGTTTTCCATGGCTTTCAGGGGGATAAATTAATTTATCAATCAGTTTATAAAAATCCGCCAGCCTTACATATTCCTTTGCAATACTTAGATAAGCAAGATCATCGGAGAAGAACCTTCTTAATAATGATACCCGCAGCCCTTTAAGGGTCGAAGGAGATAAATCAAATCTTTCCGGAGTAAGATGATGGTATTTTCTTAATGCATCTGCAATCTCAGATAAGGATGTGTCCTGGCTTTCTACTACTTTTACAAGCGGGCTTGATTTATCTTCCTGCACCCACTTTTGTATTTTTTGTAAAATTATTTCATCACTTAAAAATTCATCTGTTAATCTTAAAATAGTTTCAACATATTCATCATAATTTGGAATTTTTCTTATTTTCATCGGCTTGTTTTCATCAACATGATTCTCATCGAGCGAGCCGGTTTTTATAGTACCTGCATTTTTCATTAGCATTTCAGCTTCTTCAACTCCTTTCCAGCATAATAGGTGAAGCAGTTTTCTGATAAGGCTCATGAAAAGTGCAGGGTCTGTTTTTCTTATCATATCAAGAACTATCTGCCATTCTCCCTGAGTATTTTTAGAAACTGACTCTTTCACCGAATCCAGTTCACTAAAAACAGCTTTAAGCCTTTGATGAAGAATAAAATGGCCAAGCCTCTCAGCAACAGTATTAAGTAATTTCTTTTCTTCCTTTAAAAATGGGCCTATATCTGCATTAGGTGCTCCTTCCACATAAAATACTGTAATTATACCGACTTCTTTTTCCTGCACAAGGATAGGAGATGAAATATGCCATTGGGTTTCATCAAAATCACTGGTTTGATAAATAATTTCTCCATACTTAACCCTTACCTTACAAATATTCGGATATTGAAATGCCGGGGTTATGGCATTAATTACAGTATGAAATGCCTGCCTTAGAGAAATATCAGACATATTAAGTGTGTTTTCAATAGTATATAAACAATTAAGTTCTTTAGCCCTATCCTGAAGTTGTGAAACCAGGCTATCTATTGATTTTTGATGTGTTGTCATTGTGATATCATCCAATTTACCGGTGATTTGAGAAATTATTTCTAAAAGATAGACTAGAGATGTAATTTAGGTTTTTTAATGTATCAAACATAAAATTATCCGGGGACTGAAATTTCTTTAAGCAATATAATAATTTTACTGCTTTATAACAGTCCCCGCTATTTTTAATTATTATACCCAGCCGCGGTCTTTGCAGGCTTGGGCAACTCTTTTAACGGAAATAACATAAGCGGCATCTCGCATATATAATTTCTGTTTTCTTGCAAGTTCACTAACTGCAAGATAAGCGGAAGTCATAGCAGTATCCAATTTGTTTAAGACTTCTTCTTTTTCCCAGAAATAATTCATATTACACTGAACCTGTTCAAAATAGCTGCAGGTAACACCGCCCGCGTTGGCAAGGAAGTCTGGTATAATAAAGATACCCTTCTTCTCAATCACTTTATCGGCTTCGGGGGTCGTAGGTCCGTTTGCGCCTTCAGCAATGATTTTAACTTTACTGCTTATTTTATTTACGTTGTCTTCTCTAATTTGGTTTTCAAGGGCAGCTGGAATTAAAATATCTACATCCTGTGAAATCCATGCATCACCATCAAGAACTTCATATCCAAGGCTTTTTGCTTTTACTTTGTCAATTCCGCCGAATTTATCTGTTATTGATAAAAGTTCTTTAAGATTAACACCTGAGAGCTTCTTGAAAGTATATGAAGTTTGATCTTTTTGATCCCATGAAGAAACACAGATAGCCTTACCGCCAAGTTGAGTATATAGATCAATTGCAAATTGACTCACGTTCCCGAAACCTTGAACGGCAGCGGTTGTAGTTTCCGGTTTAATGCCCATTTCTTTTAATGCTTCACGAAGAGTGTATATTACACCATAGCCGGTAGCTTCAGCTCTTCCCAGTGAACCGCCCATTCCAACAGGTTTACCAGTAATAAAACCGGGGTATTTTCCACCATTTAGAACTTCAAATTCATCAAGCATCCAGAGCATATGCTGTGCATTTGTCATAACATCCGGTGCCGGTACATCATTAACCGGACCGACATTTTTAGACATCTGACGAACCCATCCGCGGCATATTTGTTCCTGTTCACGTGCACTAAGATGATGAGGATCGCAAATTACTCCCCCTTTACCTCCGCCTAATGGAATATTTACTACTGCACATTTCCAGGTCATCCACATTGATAATGCTTTAACAGTATCAATTGTTTCATGAGGATGGAAACGGATACCCCCTTTGTTAGGTCCGCGCGCGTCATTATGCTGGACTCTGAAGCCTTTAAATACTTTCATAGTTCCATCATCCATACGAACCGGGATACTAAAATGATATTCTCTTATCGGTTCTCTTAAAAATTCTCTTGTGCCCTGATCAAGTTGAAGAATTTCTGCAACTTTATCAAACTGTGCTTGAGCCATTTCAAAAGGATTAAATTCCTTGTTGCTCATTACATCACCTCAATTTTAATTTTATATAATAAGTTTTAATGACGAGCTTATCAGTACTAAAATAAAATATCATCTAATTACTTTTTTATTTCACAATACAATTAAAAGCTCAAATATAATAGTAGAATACTTTCTACAACATTAAAATAAATAACGTAAAATTATTTAGCAAATTGAGTTATTTTTCTTTAAAATAGGCTCTTATCACATGGAACCTTAATAAATTAGTGTTTATAATTTGCGGCCTTAGTATTCAAGCTGCAGATTGGCAATGCCTTTATTAATCCTACAAAAATTCTTACTCGAAATATTCCTCTTTTTGCTCTATTTCTATAAAATTCCATTTATCGTTATTAAAATATTTTAGGCTCTGCATGGAATACACTGATTTACAATTGAAAAATCTCATATTGTTTCAAAGAAATTCAATTACTCTTTTTTATTGCCTAATTTACAATATTTACAATCTCAGAAAAAAATATTTTGTGAAACCGAAAACAATGTTGATAAAATTTAGATTTCTTTATGTAATTTTATATTGTTATATTTACTTTAAATTTGTATTTATCCTATTGAACTATTCTATCATGAACATACTATAAAAAAATTATTTTTTTTATAACGTAAATCCTTTAAATTTTAACAGCGAAACTAATTAATTATGAAAACATTAAAGCAGATTAAAAAAATAGTCATTGCTGTAGTTGGATTTACAATTTTATTGATAAGTCTTGTATTAATATTATTGCCAGGTACGGTTATGATAGTTGCTCTTGGCCTTACAATATTAGCTTCCGAATTTGTATGGGCAGAAAAGTGGCTTTTAAAAGTTAAAGATAAGATAGTGCTAACCACCAACGGATTTAAAAAGAAGAACAATAATTAATTTATTCTTACAACAAGCAAAGTCATATCATCATGCTGAGGTGCCTTTCCAATAAATAATTTAATTTTCTGAAATAATATCTCTACAATTTCATTGGGCTCATTTGTATTAATTTCTTCAATACACTTAATAAATCTTTTTTCGGTAAATTCTTCATTAGCATTATTCATAGCTTCAGTAAAACCATCTGTATAGAAAAATATCAAATCTCCTTTGTTAAGTTTAACATTTTCCTCTTCCATATACCTTCCGAATTGAGTACCCGGTTCCATTCCTAATGCAAAACCGGCAGGCTGATATAAGACCGTCTTCGAATCTTTTGCATTTTTAATTATAATTGGGTTATGTCCCGCCCGTGCAAATGTAAGAATTTTATTTTTTAAATTTAATTTGGCCAATATCATTGTAATGAAATTGCCGCGTTCAACATTTTCACAGAATAGAATGTTAATCTTATCAAGAATTTCTGATGGCGAGGCAGTTTGTTTAGAAACAGCTTTTACAAACCCTTTAACTAATGTCATGTAAAATGAGGCCTGAATTCCTTTACCTGACACATCTCCTATTAATATTCCAAGGTTGTTTTCATCAAATACAATGTAATCATAATAATCACCCCCGACTTCACTTGCAGGCATACATCGAGCGGCTATGTCTATTTCTTTGAGAATAGGATTTTCTGCCGGAATGAATGAACTTTGTACTTCACGGGCAATTTCAAATTCTCTTTTTAATCTCTCCCTTTCGGTTATTCGGGCAACAAAAGCAGGAGCCAGGGAATCAAAATCCAGATTCTTGTCTTTTGTAAATATAGACGCTGCTGCCCATATTAAATATATCGCTGCCAGAACTATCAAGATAATAAATGGATTTGCATATACCGGGGAACTAATGAATATAATTGGCAGGCATTTGTAAATAAAAAAGAAGGATGACAGGCTTATGAAAGAAGAAAGTACATCATTCTTAAAGAAGAACATAATTAAGATAAAACCAATTACCGACTGAATAATATAATCATAATAACCGGAATTGACATTCCCGAAATGAACTAAACCGAAAATTAGCGAACAAATAACAATTAGATAATTATCTTTTATTTTTCCCTTAAAATAGGAGACGCTGAATACTATGTAAGTAAGAAAAAGCAGTACCGATGAGGTTATTGATCCTAAAAACAACACACCTGTATTAAAATAATCCAGAGAAGAATCTCCGGATTCGCTTATGATTGATATAGGAAATATTTTTGAAAATACGAAGTATAAAACCAACAGAACAGCATTCGCCAGCATTCCTATAGATAAGCCTTTTATCAGAGCATTGCCAATCCTGGAATTTAAAAAATAACCCCGAAAGAATAGATCAATTGAAATAAATTTATCTTTCCATTTTTCACGGCAAAGACTTTCCGAAATTGTCCAAATTATTAGGACACCTATACCGGTAAAAATTGAAGCGAATAAGGTTGACAATACTATATTAAAAGACAACGTGCTTGACTGGGGAATCAGTATTTTAGCGAAAAGAATTAACATAACTATAACTGCAGCTTTAATTCCCTGTTTCAGCCCAATTTCAAATGCTCTGAAACGCCTGAATAAAAGAACAAGTATTAAGATAATTGTAGCTGCAATTATTAATATGCCCAGATAATCTCTTATTGATCCGTCATCGATAGGTCGGTAATCATTGTTTGGAGCATTCAATTTGATTATTGAAATTCTATTTCCAGTAACAGAAAAAAAGATAGGTTGGGTAATCTCGGCTTGCACATTCTTATATTCCGCTGTGAATGTATAATCTATCTTTTCTTTCGTTGTATCGATCCCTGCTAAATCACCTAGTTTGTAATTAATTTCGCTTTTAGCCCGGCCGGTTTCAATTTTATCTGATAGTATTATTGTTTCAGGCAAAACATTAGTAAGAAACCGCGCACAAAATTCTTTAACTATTTTATACGCTTCTTCTTTGGGAACCGGTTGAACTTTGGTAGTATCAACAGAACCATGATTCAAGGCAATTAAATTACAATCCAGATCAAATTGCAGATCTAATTTTCCAATATAATTTTTTAGATTTTCAAGCTGGCGCTTTCCGCTGAAAAACATTGTTTCGCTCTTCTTCCAGAGTACATTCCACAAGTATGGTTTCAGATTTTTTTCAAGATATTCGTTCCCTGCCTTTACTCCATATTTTACCTGATATTCCTGAATTAGCCCCTGATTTATTGAAAAGCTCACATATGTTTGATATTGTCCTGTATCAAAGGAAAGATATTGAGCAATTTCCATTGATTTGTCTTCAATCTCTTTAGCTGTTACTCTTGAATTCACAGCACTTCTGGGATGAACTTCAAAGAAAAGTAATCTAATTATTATCAGGCTTGCCAGAATAATTATTATTTCATTTTTGTATTTAGATATTGCAGCAGGCATTCTTTTTTCCTGTACTATTTATTTTTTGACAGCATTCTTGGTAAAATTTTAAGCAGTTTAATTGAACCGCCCATTTTCTTTGCTAGGCTTTTTGAATAGAGAAGCAGAATAAGGCCTTTTAATCCATTATATACTTTCTCGTTATATGGGTGCCACCATAGATTTTTCTTCATGGAGGATAAAAGATCTGCAACCAATACCTGAGGCTGTGTCATTTCATCAAATCCGACCTTACCGTGTGTTCTGCCAATACCGCTTTGCTTAAATCCGCCCCAGGGTGTTTCTGCAAGACCGTGGCTCATTAAATGGTCATTGATAGTTACAGCACCGGCTTTTATTTGGCGTGCGATATTTTCTGCTCTTTTTCTGCTCTTTGACCAAACCGAGGCAGTCAGACCAAGATATGAATCATTAGCCATTTTAATTGCTTCATTATAATTATTGAATTTCATTACACCTACAACCGGTCCAAAAGTTTCATCTTTCATTAAAAGCATATCATGGTTAACATTCCCTATAACCATTGCAGGGAAAAAGTTTTTGAGGTTTTTATCTCCGGGCAGTTTGGATTGTGCTAATATAACTCCACCCTTTTTTACAGCTTCATTAACGTGTGTTTTGATTGTATTAATCTGCCTTTCAGTAGTTATACAACCCATTTGCGAATCAAAACTATCTCCAACACCAAGTACAAGATTGTTTATCTTATCGTTGAGAATAGTAATAAATTTATCATATACTTTTTCATGCACATAAATTCTTTCAACTCCGCCGCATGATTGTCCGGAATTCTGAAACCCTGCCCATAATGCTCCCATGGCAGAACGGAAGGGGTCTGCATCTTCGCATACGATCATAGGGTCATTGCCTCCAAGTTCAAGCACCAATGAAGTTAAATTCTTAGCAGCTTTTTCCATTAAATACTTGCCAACAGCTACAGAGCCTGTAAAGAATAACTTATCTATACCGTTTTCAAGAAGAAGGTCTCCTGCAATTTTACCCGGCATATTTATATAATTAAATACATTTTCGGGCAAACCCACCGATTCAAAAATTTCTTTTAGTTTTAATCCGACCAACTGAGTTTCCGAAGCAGTTTTAAGAACAATGGCATTCCCTGCCAATAACCCCATTACAATTTCTGAAAATGGAATTGTAAAAGGATAATTCCAGGGAGATATAATACCTACAACTCCATAAGGAGCACGAACAATTTTACTCCTTTTATTTATAAGAAAAACATTTCCGGCATTTAAACTTCTATCTTTCAAAAATGTTTTCGCGTGTTTGCAATAATAAGAAACAGCCATGGTTGCAGGCACAACTTCAGTAGCAATGGCATCAACCTTCACCTTACCATTATCCTTTGAAATTATATCTGCAATTTCATCTGCCTGCTCAACAAGTATATTTCTTACCCGTTTTATAATCTTAATTCTTTTACTCGTACCAAGTGCAAACCATTTTAGCTGAGCCGCCCTCGCATCTGATATTATTTTTTTAATTTCTCCCGGTTCATTTAATATTGATTTGCCGATTACCTCTCCCGTTGCCGGATTTGTAATTTCAGAATATTTTTTTTCCATACTCCAACCTCATTGTTTTTAAAGTCTTCTTAGACAACAAAAGTACTATAATGAATTTGATTATAAATCCATATCTGATATTAACTACAAACGTAAATAAAATAAATATAAAATAATATATGGCCATGTATAAAAAAGAGCCCGAATGAGCTCTTCCAATTTCTTACTCTCTTAAAGCATCCACTATTTTCAGCCTTGCTGCTCTGAATGACGGGAAAAACCCTCCTAATATCCCCATGAAAAAGGAAAAAATCAGTGATGAAATTACTATATCCGGTGATAAAGCAAATGAAAACTGGAGTTCCGAAAAAGATGCAAAATTTAATGTGGATAGTGAGAAAAATTGCAAAAATGAAGACATTACCAGCCCAATTACTGCACCTGAGAATACTATTAACATAGATTCTAAAAGAAATGCCGTCAAAACACTCCTTCGGCTGAAACCGAGTGACCGCAAAGTTCCTATTTCAACTGTCCTGTTTGCAACCGCAGAATACATAGTTATTGCAGCACCTATAATTGCGCCGAGACTGAAAATTATTGTAATAAATATTCCTAATGTCTTAATAAAAACAGCCATTAGTTCAGACTGTTTTTCAAAAAATTTTGTCTCAATCATAGGATCAAATTGCAATAACCTTGGGTCTGTTTCAAATGTACGCTTAATATCTTCAAAGTTTTTCGGGTTTTCCATTTTAAATGTCACAGTAGAAACCGTACTGCCTCTGTTAAAAGCATCAAGAAGCTGTTTGGAATCTACCCAAAATTCAGATTCAAAACCGCTTGATTCAGCAGAGAACTTGCCTACGATAGTCCATTCATCCTTTGCAAATTTAATTTTATCTCCAATCCGTGCACCAAGAAAACGGTTTGTAATACCGGTGCCGACAATCAGTTCACGCGCACCGAAATTGAACATTCGCCCTTCAATAATTTTTATTTGGGGACGTAATTTAGGGATGCATTCAGAAACTCCCCTAACGGAAATATTACTTCTCCCTCCCCCCGGTTTATCAAGATTTATTACAACCACAGGCTCATAAGAAATGATAGACGTTCCCTCTTGTGTTTTGGCAATGTTTGGAAGTGTGCTAATTATATTTTGTATATCAATTGTAACAATACTTGTTGTTTCGCCAAAAGCCGCTTTCCTTGAAACCAAGACATTATCATCCGAACCTGTTACAGATAATGTTTTTTGTATTCCGTAAGCCATCATGAGTACAGCGGAAAAAACAAATACTACAAGAGCAATACCGAAAATAGTAATATAAGTTGTTAGTTTTCTTGATCTGAAATTTCTGAATATATATTTAAATGGTACTTTCATTTTCACTCCGGTCTATTTAACCTACATGCCTGAAACCATTAACAATTGTTGTTTTAAGTGCCCTTTGTATTGGGAATATAGAAGCAATTACACCCACCATTAAAGCAGAAAGGCCTGCTAAGACAAATGTAATCGGCTCAATCTGGAAGATTGGGAAATAGCCTTTGGGTATGAATTCAGCAAATCCCTGCACCAATGGGAATAAAAGAATTAGTCCTACTCCACCCCCGATAAATGATATCAGAAAAGATTCACCCAATATCAATCCGATCAAATGCTTTGCAGAAAAACCGAGTGTTTTCATTACTGCATATTCCCGTGTTCTTTCCCTGGCAGACATAATCATAGTATTACCCAGAACAAGCATGATTATTCCAATAATGACGAAAGAAAGGACATTCATTGCAGAGATAATTGAGCTTACTGCCGACATAAAACTCTGCTGAAAAGAACGTTCGTCCTCAGTTTTAGTCTCTGCAGAAGAATTTGCAAACAGATCATCAATATCTTTTGAAATTCTTCCAACCATTGCCGGATCTTTAATCTTTACAATATACCAGCCAACATCGTTTGCTCTTCCCGGCATCTCTTTTGTCATTCTTTCATTAAGATAATCCCAGTGGAATAACATTTGAGTAGCGTCTGTAGTTTTATCCCTAGGCTGGTAAATTCCTTTTACATTAAATTGCCATACTCCAGGGTATATATCCCCTTCCATAGACATTACACTGCCGACTTGAATACCATACTTCTTAGCAATGTCCCTTCCTACAACACATCCCATCCTGTCTTTCTTAAAAGCATCTGTTTCTTCTTTCGACAAAATAAATTCAGGATACACGTCAAGAATAGTTTCTGCATCAACCGCCATTCTGGCAAAAAATTGATTTTTGTCTATATAAACCCCCTGAAACCAATTTGCATAAGTTACAGTTTCTACACCTGGCACTTGCGCAATTTTATCCCTATACGAATATGGAAGAGGGAATATAAAAGAAGCAGCCTGCCTTACAATAACTCTATTTGCAGCTGAGCCTTCAACTCCGGCATAAAACGCAGTAACAACTGTACGCAGTAAACCAAATGCAATAACTGCAATTGATATACCAATTATTGTCAACAATGTCCGAAGTTTATGCCTTAAAGTATTTTTAAAAATTAATTTCATCACTTTCATATAGTCACCTAAACCAAGTCCCCTTTTTCAAGATGGCGCGAAATTTTCGCTTTACCTGCTGCATATGGGTCATGAGTCACCATCAAAATAGTTTTATTGAATTCTCTATTAAGCCTGTCAAGTAGAGTGAGGACTTCCTCTGCAGATGCTCTGTCAAGGTCACCTGTTGGTTCATCGGCAACAATAATAATTGGATCGGTAACGATAGCTCTTGCAATTGCCACTCTTTGTTCCTGTCCGCCTGATAATTGTTTTGGATAATGCTTCATTCTGTCTTCCAAACCTACCAATTTAAGAGCAGCTTCAACATGTTCTTTTCTTTCTTTCTTAGATAAATTAGTAAGTAATAATGGCAGTTCTGCATTTTCAAAAGCAGTAAGAACCGGGATCAAATTGTAAAATTGAAAAATAAATCCAATATTGCTTGATCTCCATTTGGCCAGAGCAGATTCACCTAAAGATGCTATATCGGTACCCGCTATAGTAATTTGTCCTGAAGTGGGTTTATCTATACCGGCAATCAGGTTTAATAGTGTTGTTTTACCAGAACCAGATGGCCCCATTAAAGCCATGAATTCCCCTTCTTCTACATTTAATGACAGGTTATGAAGAACAGGTATTTCAAAGTTATCTCTTGTATAAGATTTGGAAAGATTCTTAACCTGAATAATATGATTCATAATTCCATCCTTTTATTATAAAACTTTTAATTTTGAACCGTCACTTATTTTATTAGTGACTGTTTCAATAACTATATCCCCTTCATTTAAACCGGAAAGTACTTCTGTATATGAACCCGATACTCTGCCGGTGGTAACTTCTTTTACTACTGCAACATTGCTTTCAATTTTGTATACATAATTTTTATTTTGCTTTGAAAAAACCGCTGAAGTAGGAATAACAAGCATAGGCTGTTCGGTTTCGGTTTTAGTATTTTGCTGTGTACTAAGGAAAATTACTTTGGCACTCATTTCAGGAAGTACTTTTTCATCATATTTCCTGAATCCAATTTTAACTTGTACCGTAGCTTTGGAACGGTCAGCAGTAGGTACTATCTTGGAAACAAAGCCGGGGTATTTAACATTCGGATATGCATCAAGTGAAATTTCACATTCCTGATTAATAATTACTTTCTGCAGATTTGATTCTGAGACATCAACCTCAACTTCAAGTGAAGTCATATCGGCAATGGTAACAACTGCCCCTCTTGATCCGATACTTCCCGCTAATGGTGCAACAACTTCCCCTACATCAGCATTTTTTGAAAGTACCTTTCCATTAAATGGAGCTCTTATAAGAGTATTCTCAAGAGAAACTTCTGCATTTTTAACCATTGCTTTTGCTACATCTATTCCAGCCTGAACCCGCAGAAGCCTTGCTTCTGAAGCATCAAGGTCGCTCTTTGTAGTTGAGCCGACTGCAAACAGATTTTTTTGTCTTTGGTAATTATTTTCAGCTTCCTTTAAATCGGCTTGGTTCAATTTTAGGTTAGCTTCAGCCTGTTCCAATTGGGCTTTTATATCAATATCTTCAAGACGGGCTATAATCTGATCCTTTTTAACTTCATCTCCCTCCACAACGCCAAGGAATACCAAACGCCCCATTCCTTTGGAGGCCACAGCTGCTTTTCTTTGTGCAACTACATATCCATTAGCTGTAAGAATTGCAGAAGTTTGCGAATGGGAAATTTTAGTAACACTTGTTCCCTTAACTTCTATCGTAGATGTAAAAGGATTTATAAGTAAGAAGAGGATAATTATAACTACAAGAATAGCCATAATTGCTATAATCGCCTTTTTATTTCTATAAAACGGCTGTTTTTCCTCAGATCTGTTAATTTTTAAAGTATTTAAATCGAAATTTTTTGCCTCCATATCATCCCTTTTATATTATAACTTTTTTGATAAATCCAATTAATTTAGGATTTTGAGGTATTAAAAAAACATTCTTTTTAAGATTTTATCCATTAAGATATATATTATTAATGAATTTTCAAGAGGTTAATATGAAAAATTTATCTATACAGTTATTGACGGTTCTTGTCATTTTTCTCTATAATTTCATAAAAATATAGACCTATTTAAAGAAGATAATATTTTAATTACAGAAAAAGGAAGTGTTGTAATTAGCGATAAAGACCCAAAAGAGATTGCGGATGTTGAGAAAGTTATGAAACAAAAAAGCAGATTTGTTGAAAAATAATTTTTTAATATAAGCCGTCTTTGTGCGGCTTTTTTATATTAAAAAAGGTATACTAAATTAGTTCGTGGAATTATTTTATATTTAAGCAGTTAATTAATCATGTTTTATAATAATACGGCGCAGAAATGAAAATTAAATTATTGTTCTTATCATGCCTTATGGCAGGCTTTATTTATGCACAACCTAAATTGAATAATCATTGGGAAAATCCCGATACGAATCAGATCAACAGGCTGCAAATGCGTGCAACAGGTTTTATTTATGACAGTAAAGACCTTGCATTAAAAGGTGAATATCAGAATTCGAAATGGTTTATTTCTTTAAATGGCGAATGGAAATTTAATTGGGTAGATAATCCTGAGAAACGCCCGGTTAATTTTTACCAAAAGGAATTTGACGATTCCAAATGGGGAATGATTAAAGTCCCCGGCAACTGGGAGCTGCAGGGTTATGGGATTCCTATCTACACCAACATTCAATATGATTTTACTCCGCGCCCTGACCCTCCTGCTATTCCGGGAAATTACAAACCCGTCGGTTCTTATAGAAGAACTATTCAAGTACCGCAGGATTGGGATGGAAGAAAAATTTATATTCACGTCGGTGCTTTTAGGTCTGCATTTTATATTTGGGTAAATGGAAATTTTGTAGGTTACAGTGAAGACGGTAAACTTGAAGCTGAATATGATATAACTAATTTTGTTAAACCGGGAAATAATTTAATTGCTATGGAAGGGTACCGCTATTCAGACGGCAGCTATCTTGAGGATCAGGATATGTGGCGCGTTTCGGGCATTACACGCGATGTTTTCTTATTCTCCCGTCCTCTTATAGATATTTGGGATTTCAAATCCATTTCAACTTTGGATGATAATTTCAAAAATGGCCTATTCAGTGTTGATGTTGAACTTAAAAATTTAATACCTGACCGGACAAAAAATTATCAGGTTGAAGTTGAACTGCTCGACGCTAAAAACAAATCGGTTTACAAAGAAAGTAAATTAATTACCAGTACATTGCCTAAATACCATGAGAATAGATTAATTGTAATGAGTTATACATTCAGAAACCAGGGAGACAGAAAAGAATGGGATTCTGAAATGAGCAAAAAGGTAGTTTATTTTAAGAAAGAAATTAAAAATGCAAATCATTGGACTGCCGAAACTCCTTATCTATACACAATGCTTATAACACTTTTGGATGACAAAGGAAATGTTATTGAATCAGTACCCAATAAAATAGGCTTTAGAAAAATTGAGATTAAAAAGGGACAGCTTCTTGTTAACGGTAAACCGATTTTAATTAAAGGTGTTAACCGCCATGAAACCGACCCGATTACAGGTCAATATGTCGGAAAAGAACGTATGCTTCAGGATGTGCAGATCTTTAAAAAGAATAATATAAATACACTTAGAACTTCGCATTATCCGAATGATCCGTACATGTATGAACTATGCGATAAATATGGCATCTACGTAATAGATGAGGCCAATGTAGAATCGCATGGTATGGGATATAATCTTGGCAGGTCTCTTGCTAATAATTATAAATGGCTCCGGCCGATATGGGAAAGAAATTCCCGTATGCTGTTTAGGGATAGAAATCACCCTTGCATTATAATTTGGTCAATGGGAAATGAAACGGGAAACGGTTATAATTTTTTCAATGTCTATACCGGATTAAAAATGCTTGATCCTACAAGGCCTATCCATTATGAAGGCGCCTCAAGCAATTGGGAATGGGATTCAGACATTCTTTCTGTTATGTACCCTACTCCGGAAGATATTGCCAACGAATCTAAGATTGACCCTACCCGCCCATACATTATGTGCGAATACGCTCATATGATGGGAAATACGGGAGGCAATTTCCAGGAATACTGGGATGTAATTGAGAAAAGCGATACTGATAATATTCAGGGGGGATCAATATGGGATTATGTTGATCAGGGATTTTATGAAGTTAGGAACGGTAAGAAAATATTTACTTACGGCGGCGATTACGGGCCGGATTGGGTTCCGAGCGATAATAACTTTAATGATAACGGACTTATGCAGCCGGATAGGAAACCAAATCCGCAGATGTTTGAAGTAAAGAAAGTTTATCAGAATGTTAAAATACGTGCAAAGGATATTACAAACGGAATCGTTGAATTAGAAAATGGATATTATTTCAGGGATATTTCAAATTACTACCTTGTTTGGTCTCTGCTTGAAAATGGGAAAGAAATAGAAACCGGTAAGGTTAATGAAATCAATCTGATGCCGAGGCAGAAGAGAAATATTAAGCTGGACTATAAACTCCCCGTTAATAACGATGCCGATTATGCGCTGAATGTTTATATCAGGCTTAAGGAAGATGAGCCTCTAATCGAAAAGGATTATACAATTGCAGCAGAACAATTAGTAATTGATAATAATTATAAAGCACAATACTCTCCTTTTGTAAACGAGATCATTGCCGATGACGCTCATTATCAGCTAACATTATCAAATGATAATTTTAAAATGACAATTGATAAACAATCCGGTTTAATAAGGAATTTCTCATACAAGAATAATAATCTTATTACTAACGGAGCCCAGATTAATTTCTGGAGGCCTCCTACGGATAATGATATGGGTGCAGGTACTCAAAGAAAATATGCAGAATGGATGACAGCCGGTAAAACCGAACCTGTTACCAAATTTGAAAGTGAAAAACTTGCGAATGGGAACTATAAAGTTACAATTGAAAAGAACATCCTTAGCGATGATGCAAAGATTATCCAGATTATGACAATTGACGGGAACGGAAGCATATTAGTAGAAAATAAATTAAATGCAATTAAAGGAAAACACTCAAACATATTTAAGTTCGGGAATCATTTTATGCTGCCGAATGACTTTGTAAATATTGAATGGTACGGCAGAGGCCCGCAGGAATCTTATTGGGATAGGAAAACCGCAGCATTTACCGGTATTTATAAGGGTAAAATTACCGAGCAATATCATCCTTATATCCGCCCGCAGGAAAGCGGTAACAAAGCAGACATAAGATGGGCCAAAGTTACAAAGGAAAACGGAAGCGGTTTTTCAATCGTATTTGTAGATTCTCTTATTCAGGTTAATGCACTTCCCTATGCACCGGAACAGTTGACTACGGGCATGGAAAAGAAACAGGCCCACAGCGGCGAACTTGAGTATGATAAGTATATTCATCTTGATATTGACGGCTACCAGCAAGGCGTAGGCGGTGTGGATAGCTGGGGCGCATTGCCTTTAGCTAAATATATGCTCCCTTACAAATCATATAATTATAGCTACAGAATAATACCTTTCGAGAAATAAATTTTTTAATTCCGGCGGGAATATCTTTCCCGCCGGGATATCTTATTATATTTCTATGCATTTTACAGTAATAAAATGGTACCGTTTTTTTGCATTGTTACATTTTAAGAATATTTTTATATTTGTTATGCAATGTATCTTTGCGTTAAACTGTCACCCCCTTTTATAAAATTACTAATTACATACTAAATTAATATTTATTGTACGGGGTAAAATATGAAGTATTTAAAACTTTTCTTATTCCTTATAATTTTATTACAGATAGTACAACAAAACAATTATGCTCAGGACGGCAAGTTTACATTTGAAAGAGGTAAAAAAAAGATTCTTAAATGGGATTATGCAGGAGCAATAAGAGATTTTACAGAAGCAATAAGTTATAATCCTAAATTTTTTGAATCTTATAATTACAGAGGTTATACCAAGTACATATTACACGATTATAATGGTGCATTAGAGGATTTTAAAAAAGCTATTGAAATAAATCCCAAATACTCTGCTGCTTATGAAAACATGGCAGCAGTTAAAATTAATATGCAGGATTTTTCAGGGGCACTGGCCGATTATGACAAAATCATTCAATATAACGACACCTGCATCAGCGCATATTACAACCGTGGTTACCTTCATTATGAAGTTGGAGAAAAGGAAAAAGCAATATCAGATTTTACAACAGTTATTAGGTTAAATTCCAAATACCCAAATGCATTCTACTTCCGCGGCGTAGCTTTCCGTGAATCAGGGAAAATAAAAGAAGCTTTGGCCGATTTTGCCAGGGCAATTGAACTGGACCCAAAAAGAGAGGCATTATACTCAGAGCGCGCTGTTCTAAAACTTGGGACAGAAGATAAAAAGGGGGCTGCTGAAGATTTAAATATTGTAATAAGCATGAATCCTTACTCGTCAGTGGCTTATTTTAACCGGGGAGTAGCAAATTATGAATTAGGGAGTAAAAAAGAAGCTCTTTTAGATTTTACGGAATCCATAAAGTTAAAACCGGATAATAGTGAAGCATATTTTGAAAGAGGCCGAACTGAGATGGATTTGAAGAACTATAAGAATGCCCTGGACGATTATAACAAAACAATTGAGTTGGATAGCAATTATCAATTGGCATATATAAATAGAGGGATTGTAAAAAATGAGTTAAGAGATATTAAAGGCGCCAAAGCAGATTTACAAAAAGCAGTGGAATCGGATCCAAATTCTGAAATTGCTTTTTTTAATCTTGGCCTGCTAATGTTAAAATCAGGTGATAATAAATACGCTTCAGAATGTTTTACTAAAGCAATTAAACTGAAACCCGGATATTCCAAAGCTTACAATGGATTGGGAAGAACTAAAGCTAACCTTGGTAATTTTAACAGTGCCATTACCGACTATTCCAAAGCTATAGAATTTGAACCTTCTTTTGCCAATGCATATTTAAATAAAGGCTTAGCGGAATTTTCCATAGGCAATGCCAAAGAAGCCTTAAAAGATTATGATAAAGCCATAGAAATTGTGCCTAATTATTATGAAGCTTACAACAACAGGGGTATGGCAAAAAAATATTTGAAAGATTTAAATGGAGCATTAGCTGATTATAATAAAGCTATCGAAATAAACCGTTCATATAGCGAAGCATTCAATAATAAAGGTGTTGTTCTGGCAGATCTTGGAAGAAATTTTGAGGCAATTGACTGTTATAACAAAGCAATTGATTTAAATGCGGAAAATCCGAATGCTTATTATAACCGAGGACTGGCAAAATGCAATTTAGGCAAGAAAAAGGAAGCTCTTTCAGATTATAATAAAGCCATTTTATTGGATAATAATTATTCTAAAGCATATTGTAACCGTGGGAATATGAAATTTGAATTAGGAGATAAAACAGGTGCAAAACAAGATTGGGAAACGGCTGCCAAATTGGGAAACAAGATTGCAAAAGAGCAGTTAAACAAACTTCGTAATAAATAATTCTTTAGGAATAATCTATATTCCGAATTGATTTTTAGCTCCGCTCCTGTTATTTTATATTAAATAATATAATTTTTATAATGTTGGGGATAACATAATGAAGAGGCTTTATTTACGATTATTTTTTCTAGCTTTTTATATATGTACAAAAGCTCAGTACCCATTTGAATTGCTTGACTCTGTTAAATATACAAAGTATAGTAATTGGATTGAATACGACTGGCAAAAAACTAAAGGAGCGCTGCATAGGACTCTAACAATTAAAGACTTTTATAATAACCATGACTCTTTAACAATTCAGTTATCTACGTATGAGAAAGATGACAATTATAATTATATCAGAATCTTTCGCAATAAAAAGGAAATACAAAAATTTACGGAGCCGAGAGAATTAGCTATTTCAGATATAAGTCCGGTTTTTATATTAGATTTTAACAAAGACGGTTTAAAAGATATCAAATTAACTGTATCACTCGGCAGTGTTGGTTTAGGTGAGTTAAGGAGAAGGGTTATTTATTTTTTCCAGACGGAAATAGGTAATTTCAAAAAAATGTCCTTCAATGATTTCGTTCCAAACCTTAACAGAGTAGAAAGAGATTTTGACAAAGACGGCAATTTTGAAATAATTACAATGGCTTTAACTAATTATAAGGAACATAATTATTGGACTTTTGATATATTCAAATACATAAATGGCAACCTAATTAATGTTGATGATAAATATGGTTACCCATTAATGTTCCAATTATTAAATAAGCCTAATTATAAAGTAACAGATAAAATCAGTCGTGATCATATGAACGAATTTGGACTTAAAATGCCTGATGGGTTGGATATAAAATAAAAAAGCCGCTTATTGTATATTTAAGCGGCTCTATAAAATATTTCAACTAATTAATTTAATTAAACAAACATTTTACCGGTACTGCCTGTTTCTTCATATTGATAGTTTCATAAGATACAGATAAATCAAATCCGCCTGTTTTATTAAAGTACATTACTATTATTTTATGGTAGCCTTTGGCAAGTGCTGCTGTACCGCTTTTTTCAACTGCACCGTGCAAACCGTCATTATCCACAACTAATTTATCATCAATGTAGAGGGAGCTTCCGTCATCAGAAGACGTATAGAATTTATATACATCATCATTCAGAATATTTATGTAGCCCGTAAATTGTACTCCAAAATATTCCGGTTGATTTTTAATACTTATATCAAAATTTTTAATTGTACCGCTTTTAACTGTTTTAAGATTAATAAAATCGGGAAGTTTATCCCATTTGCCTTCATAATAATCAAACTTTAAACCAGGTTTGGGTTTTTCAGCTTTTACTGCTTCCTCCGGTACAACTTTTGTAAAGAGAGCTTCGGCGATTCCGCTTACTGGTTTCCCATTTCTAAAACAGCGGGCTTTTATTGTAGCGGTGTTTTTTAAAATTATTGAGCCTTTTAATAGTTTTGAATTACTTTCGGGAATCGTGCCATCAGTTGTATAACGGATTTCGATATTCTTCCTGTCCGATGCAACATCAACAATAATTTCTTTAAGAAACTTATCGAAAGTAGTCTTAATTTCAGGCGGATAACTGATATCGGGCGTGCCTAAAACATCAAGGACAACAACACTATTAATTTTATCGGGTGCTACATTAGGGACCGAAATAACAAGCGCATCTTCCTTTCTTGTAACATCAAGTTTATTTTTGTCAGGATCACTTAACAGGTAAGCATTCATAGATTTGTTATAAATGCCGGGTACTACAAGTTTTCCATCTTTAGGCCAGTCAAAGACATGTAGATAGAGCCTCGTGCCCCCTTCAATTATTTTTTGGGTGCATCTGCCCCATTCCAGTGTTTTAAAAGGGCTTGCTGTGGTAGAATAGATTGATTCCCCGTTTACTTTCATCCATTCACCAATCTCTTTTAATCTTTGGATGCTTTCAGGCGGGAAAACGCCTTCGGAAGTAGGGCCTATATTAAGAAGGAAATTTCCCCCTTTGGATGCGATATCAGCTAACTTTTGTAGCAAATCTTCTGTTGTCTTAAAGTTTTTATCATACTTATTATAACCCCAGTGGTCATTCATTGTCATACAGGTTTCCCAATCTGTATTGGGCAATCCGGTAGCCGGAATTTCCTGCTCAGGAGTTCCGTAGTCGCCTACAAACTCATTGGACTTAGTCTGCCCTTCCATTCCCGATCTTCCAGTATCTACACGGTTATTTATAATTATGGCAGGCTGTAAACTGCGGACATAATTGTATAAGTCTTTGCCAAGTTCATGAGTCCAGGTACTTTCCCATTCTCCGTCAAACCAGAGGATACCAATATCGCCATATTTTGTAACAAGGACTTTCAATTCATTTTTCAGATACTCTACATATTTCTTAAAATCAGCAGTTTTGGTAGGTCGGTCTTTTTCCCAATCACGCCTCGGCAGATAATCAGGATGGTGCCAGTCCATGATAGAATGATACCAGCATATTTTAATCCCTGCTTTATGAGCAGCTTCGGAAAGTTCTTTCATAATATCACGGTGGAATGGAGTGGACATTACATCAAAATCGGTAAAGGGGGAATCAAACAGATTAAAACCATCATGATGTTTTGATGTAATGACAATGTATTTCATTCCCGCATCTTTAGCCATTTTAACCCATTCATCGGCATTGAATTTAACCGGGTTAAATTGCCCGAGAAATTTCTCATATTGATCAATAGGTATTTGAGCTGTAGTTCTTATCCATTCTGCATGATCTTTTCCATTGCCCCACTCGCCTGCAGGTATTGCATACAAACCCCAATGGATAAACATTCCGAAACGTGCATCGCGCCACCATTTCATTCTTTCATCTTTCTGCCTTTTAGTCTCTCTGGTGAAATCCTGTTGAGGCAAAACTGCAGAAGTCATAAAAAGAAACATAGCACTAAAAATAATTAGAAATGATTTTTTCATTTTATGCTCCATGTTTTATAAAAATTCAATTATTTTTTCTCTCTTCCTTCAAGCCTGTCTTGTTCACTTTCTTTTGAATCTTTCATCATATCCTTTACATTATCAAGTTCGGCAGATTCTTTCATAGATTTCCAGTCAAATTTTTCATTAAGAACAGACATTGCAACTTTAGGATCAAATATTTTAAGATTTACACTTAAAGCATTATATGGAGTAAAATCAGGTTTATCAGTAAAGAAATCTGCAAAGTCCGTTGCACCGGCATCATATTGATTCAGGTAAGGCGTACCTAGCAAATTCCAGAAAGTTTTAAATATACTGCCGAAACTATAATGAACATGGCTTACATAATTATGTTTTACATAAGGGGAAATAACCATCAGAACACTGCGGTGAGCATCAATATGGTCTACACCATTCTGTGCATCATCTTCGGTAATTACTATCATCATATTCTTCCAGTAAGGTGTATGTGATAAAAATTCTATCACCCTGCCAACAGCAAGATCATTATCTGCCATGTAGCTTTCCCTGAATGGATATCCTGCATTTGCTCTTTCTCCGGCACCATGATCATTCGGCATGATTACAGTTAGCACCTGTGGCATTGTTTTCCCTTTCCCAATCCATTTTTGTTTGAATTCGGCAATAAACCTGTCCGCCCTGAACTGATCGGGAATTGATGTATTAAATGTAGGATATGTTTTTGATGACCTGTTATAAATAGGCTGAGGCATAGGATAATTAACAAAATATTTAATACCTGTATATTTGTAACTGTCGTCATATGAAGCAGGGTCAAACATAACGCTGAAACCGAAGTTAAAAAACTTAATTTTATGCCTTTCAAAATGATCCCACATAGAGCCGGCTTCATTATAATCTTCAGGATACACCGCACCGGCGGCACCAGTCATCCCGAAATTACCGGGCGCTTTGGAGCCTTCCTTATAATCTCTGTTGCCTCCATAATTTGCAGGTGTTGTAGTTTCCACCCACTCATTTGGGTATGTATTCACAAGCCAACGGTGGCCGTCAGCCGATACATCAGAATCAACATAGAAATTATCTGAAATAGCAAATTGTTCGGCCAGTTTTAAATGATTAGGTGAAACAGTCGCTTTTTCAACCTTTAAGGATTTATTTTTATTAGTAAACGTAGCATCCCTTCCAAAACGTGCTAATGCCGCTTCACCATCTCCTTTTTTAATTTGTCCGAAAATTTCATCATACGTTCTATTTTCTTTTGATATAAACACTATGTATTTAATCGGACTCTTCTTTTCTTTCGGATAGAGCGGAATAGGATTATTCTTGCGCCATGTAAATTTATCTGAATTTGATTCATCAATTGTAAAATTATTATCTAATACCTGTTTGGTATATTTTTCAAGTTCATTATCAGCAGGAATAGGCATTATTTGAACTGCACCTTTCATTAAAACACCGATATAACTCCCTTCCGGGCCGCGTTTGAATGTTGAGCCTCCATTAGGCCCGCTTCCAAATCCTTTTGCATTTGCAACAAATAAATACTTTCCGTCATTACTAACTTTCAATTTGGCAGGGAACCAACCTGCGGGTATATGCCCAAGGACATTCAAATTATCTGCATCAATAACTGCAACTGCATTAATACCTGATTCTGCGACATACAATCTTTTCTTATCCGGAGAAATTGCCAGGCCAAATGGTATTACGCCCCTGAAATTTTTAAGCTTGCTTTCAGGTTTTAAATATATTGTTTTTACAATTTTGTTTTGTACAATATCAATTACAGAGATATTATCATTAGAACCGTTGCTTACAAAAACATATTTATCCGTTGCAACAATTGAATTGGGGCTTGAACCGCCGAGTGCCGGAATTCCTTCAACCATTTCACCGACAAGTGTTCCGGTTTTAATCTTTGCTTCAACAAAAGGATTATCCTTATTTTCATAATTTATAACGAAAACGGAAAATGCTTCGGGTGAATTAGGTTCTCCTAAACCGGGGACTACTAAATCACCAATCTTTTTCCCTTTTTTTGATTCTTCCGTCAAATAACCAAATGGCGGAAATTCCAATCCTTTCTCTTTTATATTCTTTTCATCTATTCCAATAATTCTTTTATACTCATACATGCCAACATTAGCAACATATACTTTTTTCCCGTCTGGCGATAAAGCAATACCAAAAGGGTATCTTCCCACCGGTACGCTCTTAATCAATTTACGGGTCTGAGTATCAATAATAATCATTCTGAAATTAATCTGGTCAACTGCAAATAATGTTTTACCATCCTTTGATAAAATCATATCTCCGATATATCCGTGAGTATAATCAATATCATTATCTTTATACTTGCAGTCAATGGAATCAATTCTGTTTCCGTTGGAAAGATCAAACAAAAATACCTGGTTGGTCTGCCCCCCTGAAACATAAACTATCTTATTATCATTTGAAATGGCAAGCCCCATGAATACGGATTCAAGTACACCATCTTCAGTCTTAGCACCCGGTGGTACCTGCTGGACTTCAGGAGTACCCATAATATTTCTAATAATTGTTATTGATAGAGGTGCTGTACCAGAATTGGCTGTTACAACAATATTGTTATCGGGACTTAATGCCAGTCCGTAAGGGTGGGGAGCTGTAGTTATTGTCCTGCCCAATGGGGTTATTATTCTGCCATTAGGAATAACTGTCTTCCCTTCTTTATTTATTTTAGTAAAATCACTCCCCGCGGGAGCAGAAACAATCCAATAATTTTTTTGTGCTTGAATAACAATGCTGAACAAAAAAATGAACACAAATATTTTCTTTAATTTCATATCAGAACCTATATTTTTATTCTACAATAATTTCATCTGCAAATATAAATGATTTACTCCCGGCAGAATGATGCCACGGAGGGAGATCGCCCGGATAAACACAAATAACTTTCAAATAGCGCATGCTAGTATTACTAAACTCGGCTGAGAAATTGTGAATTATTGCCCCTTCAGTCTTCGGATCAATTGGGTTGCCAATCTCTTTTATCAGAGTGTATGTTTTATCGTCATCCGAGGCATATAATTGAACTTTTGAAGGCAATAAAACCCATGAATAACTATTCTGAAGGCAGCTAATGTTAAATTTCTTCACTTCTGTTTTTGTACCAAAATCCAGAATTAAATTTATATCCTGTCCCTGATATCCCTGCCATTTACCGTCGGCAAAATTATCGGTGCCAATAACTCCATCTACTAATGCATTTACACCTCCGGCTGCATATGAGGCATTATATTTGCTGTACTCAGAATTTAGCTTGTACAATTTACCCGTAGCTTTATTTATCAATATGTATTTTTCAGCAATATCATATTGATTATAATTATCAATGACACGGGCCCTTATAAGTGAGGAACCTTCCAACTGTATCGGTTCGTTATACTTTTCAGATCTTTTTGTCGGGACGGGACCATTCAAAGTATAATAAATATCTTTATCGCCAAATAAAGTATTTAAAGTTATAGTTTGTTTATCATCTTTTACCTGCGGGGTTCCGATAAACACATAATTATCAATGTTTAAAATTTGATTTCCCAGTCTGTTATACTTATCAAGAACCTTATCAAGCCACCATCCCCTGTTTTCTCTTTGCCATAATTCAATATATTCTTTCTTTAGGCTGTATAATTCATTTTGTAATTTAGTCAAAGATTCTTTGACGGCCTTCTTCTTATTATCATTAGGGGTTTTAATATAATCTGCAATTTTAATTTTTACCAGATTTTTTTCTGCAGTAAAAAGCACCCTTTTAGCTGCAAATATTGGATGGTCAATAAGCGAGACATTTTCAGAGGCATCCACTTTCAATTTCTTGAGATTACTTAATAGTTCGTTAGCTTTTTCAATTACTTTATTATTTTCTTCAACAGCGGATTCGTTATAATCTTCGGGTGTAACATCTATTAGGCTGCTCCACATTGGACCGTCACTAACAATATTTCTAACTTTCAGCTTGCGTATTTCATCGAAAGCTGATAGAATACCCGTTGCAGAAAGCCTGGTGCATCCGTAAAATAGTTTATCGAACGATTTATTAAATCTATCAAACATATCATTCCTTTCTTTTGCGGCTTCTTCACCGGTTTTGGCTGAAGCCGGCTTCCATGCACATTCTGCACCCCATATTAAACCCTGCCAATTGTAATTGAAAAGGTTTTCTCCGTCATCGGCCCAAGCTGTATTCATCATCCCAATTGCTCCATGCTTATAGCCGTCTCTTACATAGTTCGAAATATTTATACACGCATTTGCCATATCAGGCCACATTTCGCTCCAGCAGCTTACTCCCGGAGCAACCATAAATTGAAAACCGGAATTCTTAAATGGAAGAATTGCCTGATCAAAACTTTCCTCGGCATCATAACCCCAGGAAAGAATAATCAAATCTTTAGGAAGTTTATCAATTATTGTTTTATTATTAACTGCTATATCGCCCCACATCATAATTTGCTTGCCATACTTCTTAAGTAATTTATCAATACGATTAATATGATAGGCGTAGACATAGTCTACTCCTAAACTGTCAACAAATTTCTTACTCGGCCCTCTTCCCAAACCGTAGGTTTCATCGCAATTAATATTGAAAAGCTTGCTTGAATAAGCTGGTGCAATTTCTGAATATTCTTTATCAAGGAAAGCATAAGTTTCTTCTAAAGCCGGATTTAGCACTTCCGAATTTTCGCGTAAATTATTGTAAAACGGGATACTTAATATTTTACTCATATGCCCGAAAGATTGTTCATTACCTACTACTTCAATGTGATATTTTTTTGCATATTCGGTTAGTTCTTTAATTTCATCTGCCGAAATACCATCCTGAGGCGCAATATCAGGAAATTCTTTAGTTCTAAAAACATGTTCTGTGTAAAGAGTAAAATAATTCTGTTTATATTCAGACATTACCTCAATAACATGTTTTAAAAAATTAACCGTTGGAATAGGCCCGCGGCTTATATCTGCCATCCAGCCCCTATATTGTAATCCCGGCCAGTCGTATATGGTTAGACAAGGTATATTTTTACTGCCGGATATGGATTTAATAATTTGTTTTAATGTCTGTATACCATAAAACAAACCTTTTGATGATTTCGATAATATAACAATTTTATTTTCTTTAATTTTTAGAATGTAACCTTCCTCATTGATCTTATTGTTTTTTTCTAAATTCTCTTTTATTAATATGGAATTAAATACAGATGAATCAGAGGCAACAATAAGAGAGATAATACCTTTTTTATTTTTAGAATCAATCTTTACATTCACTTTTAGATAGGATTTGATTATTCCTATTAACTGTTGAGCTGCAAAAATATCATCAGTAGACTTATTGCTTTGCAAACTGATGATAGTATTGATAGGGAATTCAAAATTACCCTGTTCATATTTAACAATTTGAGGTGCAGGAATAATGTGTAATTTATCCTGATTTCTATCCTGAGTTTGACCAACTAATACTGAATTGAGTAATAAGACTGAAAAAACCATAATCATAATATTTTTCATTTTCTTCTCCGCCTAACTTTTATAATAATCTTTTATATATGTAAATTACAATTTTCCCAATAAAATGTTAAGCGTTTTTCATTAATATTAATACACCTAAATTCATTTTATTGATACGACAGATTATTAATAATTATTTAAACTTGTATCTTAAACAGGTAGTTGCATGGGGTTACTTGAGCAGATAAACTTTCAGGCCCATAAATGAATTAAGGGCCTGAATAAAAATTATTTGGTTTTATTTTAAATTTTTACAAATTATTAATAGTATCCATATTTTAATCTAACAATTCCACCGCCATAAAGCGCAAGCCATAAATTATTATTTCCGTCCTTGGCAATGCCTCTAACATCATAAGAATACATATAATAATTTTTGCTGGCATAAGAGCGGTAAGAATTATCAGGGAAAACTACCAGGGCACAATCGAAGATACCAAACCACATATCTCCCTGAGAATCAAAATACATACAATTAATGGAACCGCCCGGAAACATTGTTCCGGAAATCGAATAAGCTCTCCAGGAATTGTTTACATATTCCATAGCTCCGCCTGATATTCCATTCTTCAAATCTTCAGGGAATGAACACCAGACTGTACCTGTATTGCTGATTGACATAAGACCGGCATTAAAACCAATTAATCCATCACTTGCTCTTGTAAAGGTTTTCCATGTTCCATTGTCCAACATACTAATTCCGCCTGAACCGGCTATCCACACCCTACCAAGCTGGTCAACAACAGATGATGAGACAATATTACTCAATATTCCGCTATTTGCTGTATTATAAACTTGAATTGAATTATTAGTAATACAAGCCAGCCCATTAGTGGTACTAACCCAAGTTTTTAAATTCGGAGCGCAATATATTCCTGAAATATAATTATCGGGCAGACTAGAAGTGCCAGTAGTATATGTAGTCCAATTTGTACCATCGAATTTACCAAGCCCTGAAATTGTACCGACCCAAACGTTATCATTAGCATCAATTGCCAAACAGGTAATAAAATTATAAGGTATTTTCGAATTGCTTGTGTTGTATTTTGTAAAAACGCCATTTTTCTCTTTTGCAATTCCATTGTCAACTGTACCTATCCAAACATTACTTTTGCTGTCAATTTTCATAGCAACTATTTTATTACTTGGAATATTCGAGTTGTTTATTCTATAATCAATATATTTAGTTGTATCCTGAAGTGCAATTGATACTGTATAACTTTTGCCCCCATAAACAATAACAGTGGAACTATCAGCTCTATAGCCTTGATAAGAATATTTTACATTGTATGAACCTGGGAATAGATTTGTGAATTGATGTGGAGTGTTTTGTAAAGTTGGAGAGCCATTTAAAGTTATTGGAATGCCTGTTGGAGTAGATGTGCAGGAAATATTTCCGAAATTTTTAGGCGATGCATAATAATTAACAAAAGCAGATCCAACTACACCATTTTGAACATTAACAGAAAAAGTAGTGTCCAAAAGGTAAGTATGCGAAAGTTTAATCGTATGAGTACCAAAGTTTAGTCCCTTCACAGTGTCAGGAGTGATAAAACCGCTATTTTTATTATCGATATAGATGACGGAGCCGGTAGGGTTTGTATTTACATATACTTGGCCTTTATATAATGTCTGATCGCCTGTTTCGCTTTCAGTAGCAACTTCTCTTCCGCAAGAGAAGAATAAAGAGGCAAAGACTAATAAAATAAGTATTTTAAACTTTTTAATAAAATAGAGAACCATACAGACACCTTTAATTATAAAAAAAGTATTTTTTTTGAGAATCTGTAAATTTTAATATTTAATATAATAAAAACTAAAACAATTCTGTTTCTAAAAAACAACTTTAGGCAGATCAAAAATATAAATGAACACTTGATTATTTTAACGTTTGTACTTTACAATTCCGCCCCCCATAAAGGCAAACCATATGTTATTTTTTAGGTCGGTAGTAATATCCATTGCATTATTCGAAAACATTGCATTTTTACTACCTGCATAAATAATATTTGTTCCATCCGGTTTCATATAAAGAGTGCCGTCATACGAACCAAACCATTTGCCCCCTGAATTATCAAAAAATATACAATTTATGCTTCCAAAAGGGATACCATTTATAACAACACTCTGCCATATATTATCTTCAAACTTCATTACACCGCCTTCCACGCCTCTTTTTTTATTTGCGGGAAAAGAAGCATAGATAATTCCGTTTTTATCTACGGCAAGACAATTAGCACTATATCCTATTAAACCATCTTCAAGGCGAGTATAGGATTTCCATTGCCCATTATAAAAAGTGGAAATTGCTTCGGCACATGCAACCCACAATTTACCTCCATTATCCATAACAATGGATGCGACTTTGTCGCTGTAAATCGCGGAATTTGACATGTTATAAACTGTAAAATTGCCATTTGCCATTGTTACGAGGCCATTGGGCGTTCCAATCCACAATTTTGAGTCGGGAGTGCAATACAATGATGCAATATAATCATCCGGTAAACTGGAGTTACTTGTATTGTAAACTGTCCAGTTTATGCCATCAAATTTTACAAGGCCTTTATTCGTGCCAACCCAGATATTATCTTGCGGATCTATAGCAAGGCAGGTTGTAAAATCACTTGGCAAAAGTGAATTATTAGAGTTATAAGTAATAAAATTTCCGTTTACAAATTTTGCAAGCCCGCTGCTTGCAGTAATTAGCCAAACATTATTTTTACTATCTGTTTTTAAAGCTAGTATATTATTACTTGGGATATTCGAATTTACTGTTCTATAATCAATCCATTCAAGAGTATCTTGTAAAGTTAAATATACAGTACAAGTTACACTTCCACGAACTGTTACAGAATAATTTGCTGTCCTGTGTCCAACAAAAGAATAACTAATGTTATAATTGCCTGCGAATAAATTATTAATTTCATATGGCGTTATTTGATGTATATTAGTACCATTTAAATAAATTGCAGCATAAGTAGGGACTGAAGCACAGATAATATTTCCATAGTTACGATGTGAAGTATAATAATTCACAAAACAATTATTCACTGCATTTTCCTGAACGGCGATGTTTAATATAGTATCGGGGAAAATATCTTTAATAAGCAATAATTTATGCTCGCCATACGATACCCCTTTGACTGTGTCAGGAGTTAAGTAACCACTATATTTACCATCTAAATAAATTTTTGAGCCTTGAGGATCTGAATTAACATAAATTTCACCTTGATACAAATGTGAATCGCCAATATTACTTTCAGTAGTAATATCTTTTACACAAGAGGATAATAAAGTAACAATCACGAATAAAATTACAATATTAAACTTTTTAATTAAATAGAGAACCATACAGACTTCTTATATAATAAATTATCTTTTTGAGATTCTGTAATTTTTAATATTCATAAAATGAAAACTATAATTACTCCATTTCTTAAAAACAATATTACTCTTATTATAAAATATATGGGAATTTATTTATTCTTAATGTTTGTACTTAACAATTCCTCCGCCAAATAACGCAAACCATATATTATTTTGTTTATCCGACGTAATCTTCATCGTCTTGTTTGAATACATTGCATAGCTGCTTCCGGAATATACAATAGTAACTCCGTTGGATTTAATATAAAGTACACCATTATCAGCACCGAACCATTTCCCTCCATTCTGATCAAAATATATGCAATTGATACTACCGGAATGGATACCTACAATATTGACACTCTGCCACACGTTGTTTTCATATTTCATAACTCCGCCGGCAGCACCTCTTGAGGAATTTTGAGGGAAAGCAGCCCAAACAATACCAGTATTATCTATTGAAAGACAATTAGAACTAAAACCTGCTAATCCATCGGTGTCCCGAGTAAAAGACTCCCATTTGCCGTTGAACAATGTGGAAATACCTTCAGCGCATGCTATCCACATCTTTCCGTTTTTATCCATAACTATTGAAGCTACAATATTACTATAAATTCCTGAATTAGATGTGTTATAAACATAAAAATTACCATTGTCTACTGACACTAATCCGTTAGGTGTTCCAATCCACAATTTGGAATCAGACGAGTAATACAATGCCGAGATATAATTATCCGGCAGAATTGAATTACCGGTATTGAAAATAGTCCAACTTGTACCATCAAATTTTGCGAGGCCGGAATCTGTACCAATCCATATATTATCTTGAGGATCTATTGTAAGACTAGTTGTGAAATTGCCGGGTAAAGGCGAGTTGGTTTTATTGTATATTACAAAATGTCCATTAACATATTTAGCAATTCCATTACTTGCAGTAATTAACCAAATATTATTTTTACTGTCTGATTTAATATCCAGGATATCATTACTCGGAATGTTAGAATTATTAATTCTATAATCAAGCCATACCGTAGTGTCTTGTAATGCCAAAAATACAGTAGACGAAATACTACCCCGAAGAGTAAGGGAAAAACTTCCGGTTCTGTAGCCGACTAATGCAAGGCTTACGTTATAATTACCGGCAAATAGATTTTTTATTTCGTAAGGAGTTGTCTGGTGTAAATTATTTCCATTCAAAAAAATTGTGGCACCGCTTGGCATTGAAGCACAACTAATACTCCCATAGTTTCTTCCGGAAGTATAATAATTAACGAAGTAATTATTTGCTATACCTGCCTGTACATTAATATCCATGGTTGTATCAGGAAAAATACTTTTCACTAATTTTAATTTATGATTGCCAAAAGACACCCCTTTAACAGAATCGGGTGTAATATATCCGCTATTTTTATCATCTAAATAAATTTTTGAACCTTGAGGATCCGAATTAACGTAGATGTTTCCTTGATACAATTTTGAATCACCAGGGCTACTTTCAGTTGCCACTTCTTTATTACAAAAGGTTAATAATGAAATTGATATTATGAAGATCAAATATTTATATTTATTATTTAATGTGGCTATCATATTGATCATAAGTTTTTATTGGCATAAATATTTAATTATATCAATTTAATTAGAAAGCTAATATTTAAGAACAAATTAAGTTTTTGGATTATTAGCGTGTCCTGTAAGCATGCCTATAACCAAATGATGTTACATAATTATAAGAAATATTTATCATTGCTTCGGAAAATATTTGTATGCCGAACACTCCATAACCGCCGTCTATATTAGTATAATCAGTTTCATATAAATTTATTGAATATGGATCTTTCCCTTTAACTGTAGAATTATAATAGGCAGTAAGATTATCATCAAGAGAAAGAACTTCAATTAATATGCCATATATCACGTAATTCGACTTATTACCATCACCGGCAGATATTTCTCTCATAGACCTGTTGACCACACTAGTGTCTATAAATAACCATGGTTTATTTGATAATGTTGGGTATTCAGGATATTCTGTACCTGCATAAGTAAAATAGTCAACTGGAATATATTTGAATTTTCTTGTATAAACTCCATTTTCAAGTTTTTTATAAATAACGGAAATCCTGGGCAGATATACAGTACCTTTGGGATAAGCTACGGTACCCCATTTAAAGGTAACGTAAGAATTTGGAGGAGGAACAGCAGAATCGCCCACGCCTCCCTGTCCTAAAATAGAAAACGAAGGGTATTGAGGTGCCGTAGATGACGAAGATAATTTTTTACCATTCGGTAAAATAGCTTCAATTTTTATACTTGAATTACTTAATGGCTGAAATCCTCTTGTATGATAAATAGTGAAAGGTGTTTTATAACTTGATGAGGCATCTCTTGTTATAGTTGTATCTTTAAATATTGCAACAGTGTCATTTCCTTCCCAAACCCTAATTAAAGCGCCTTGAATAGCCGGATCATCAGTATTGGAGTAAGGATTCAGATTTGTTATAGTATAATTTTTTGTTAATGTCAGCACTTGATAATTCGTATCTGCCCTTATAATACAATTAAGAACATATTTTTCCTTACCCTGTCCATATGGATTTAAATCATCTTTGCATGATGTAAAAATAAAAGCGCCAAGCATCATAAAACAAATAATTATTTTTCTCATAATTCCACCCTGATAGTAGCTGTTGGTAAAAACGGGAGCATATTTACACGTTCGCCGGTATCCCGGTTAAAATAAAATATGTTTTTTCTATTGTAAACGTTAATCACATTAAATTCAAAAGTAAATTTCATGAAACTAAAATCGAATTTTTTAGACAAACTTAAATCTAACCTGTGATAATCCGGCATTCTGCCGGTATTCTGTACACCAAGAATTGTATATGGTGCCCTCTGATCAACATACCATGGTGCAAATAAGTCGTTTAAATAAAGTTTATCATAATACCCTGTAATTTCTGTGAAAGGAAGGCCGGAAGTATAAACCCATACCGCACCGAATTGCCAGCCCTTACCAAGATCAACATCGAACGAAACGTTTACATTATGCCTGCTATCATAGCCGGGGTAATATCTAAGTCCATCGATTATTTTATAAGCATATCCAAGAGTATAAGAAACGGAGATATTCACTGGATTATTATTATATTTAATGGAATATTCACCTCCGTATGATTCACCGTCTCCATTAATAAAATCAGGATCGGAGGTATAAACTTTATCATAGTTCTTAAAAACCAAATTTGTTGCCTTTTTATAATATCCTTCTGCAGATAATTTAAGGGTTTCGGATAAATCGATAGTACCGCCAATTACAAATTGATCGGAAATTGGGATTTCAAGATAGGCAGGTACAACAATCCATGGTTCAAACACATTAATAACATTATTTTCATCTGTAACGGTTACCATTTCCTGACGGTATTTGCCATATGCAGCTTTGAGAGACAAGAAACTTAAAGGTTTGTAAGTAATATTTAATCTGGGTTCAATAACAGAGTTTGCACCTTTACCTGGTGCTAAACTGGCTCCATTTAATCTTGCACCAATATCAACACCAACATTGTCTATTTGCAAAAATTTATATTTTGCAAAGAGAACAATATCCGTACCTGAATTTTCATAGGAAGTAGAATTATTACTAACATCGGTAGATAATAATTTACTTTGAATTTGTTTAATATGGAAACCAAGATTAATTTCATCGCGGTTATCAAAAATATAACTAAAATCCATTTTCAATGTAATATCCGAAACATCATCTTTCAGCGGTCTTGTACCTGAATATTTAGGAATTGCCTCGCCACTAAAATCGCTTACTGAAGCACCAATTTCATAAAAGAGCGGGCTATCACCTACCTGGAACCATCTGAAACTAAACATATTGTTAGACCATTTATAATCCTGAATATAAGGGTCGTTATTTTTAATATTATCACCGCTGAAAAATCCGTTAACTAAAAATTTAGAACCTTCAATGAAATTTGGGTTGGAATAATTTAATTTAAAGGCTATATCATAAAAATCTGCAGGAACATTTTGATTATTTAAGAATTTTTTAAGAATGTCATTGGAATAACTTTTTCTTGCTGTAATAATAAAAGAACCATCAGGTATTGGACCTTCAAGCAAGATTTTTCCTGATAAATAACTTGATGAAGCTTTAAGGCCGAACTTATTCTTATTACCGTCCTTAGTCTGAATATCCATAACTGATGAAAGCCTCCCTCCGAATTCAGCCCCGAAACCTCCTTTGTAAAATTCCAGATTATTGATGATATCAGGATCAATAGCCGAAAATAATCCGAGTGCATGAAATGGGCTATAAAGAGTTACTCCATCTATAAGAATTAAATTTTGATCACTGCTTCCGCCCCTGACATAATATTGAGCTGAAACGTCACTTGTAGATTGTACACCGGGCAATAATTTTATAGACCGAAATACATCAGTTTCCACACCTTGCGGTATAACTTCTAATTGGTGAATTCCAATTCTTTCCAGGCTTAGATTTGTTTCATTTTGAGTAGTAACCCTTTGTGCAGTCTGTTCAACCGCCTGAATTTCAATACCGGCAGGAACAAGTTTTATGGTAAGATTAGTAACTTTCCCTTTTTGCACGGAAACTCTAAGCTGTTTTACATGATATCCTATATAGGATACTGTCATTGAGTAAGTTTTACCGTATGGTATTTGGGAAATAATGAAATAACCGCGAGAATCGGTATATGCACCTGCCCCTAATTCTTTTAATCCTACGCTTGCATAACTTAAAACTTCACTATTGGTAGAATCAATAACAATACCTCTTACAGTACCATAATCCTGTGCAGATAATTTTACACATAATAACACAAAGATTAAAAAACATATTTTTTTAATCAAGACGCCTCCCAATTAAATGTATTGCAAATAAATATAATCATTACATCTTCAAAAAATAAGGTAAAAATTTATACCCTATTCGTACTATTAATTTCTATTTTTATGTTATTTTAAAGTTAATACTACTTTACGAATTGACGATATTTTATTTGTGCTAAAAATACATAATAATCGGTTTATAAAATTTTTTATTTTTGTTCTATTTTTTTTATGAACTCTTAATTTTAACAATTTTCAAACATTAAGCATCCTTTTACAAAAATTATAATTTCAATTACTAAATCTCTGTCAAAATTAGCGGACATAATGACCATTTTTGTAATGAAGGTTTATATTGCTAAAAATTGCAATTTCTGCATTTATCTTAAAACTGGAAGAATTTTGAATTCCGATTTTTATCGTGGGGTGAATCAGTCATAATTTCCAGTTTTAAAGTTTCTTAATTAATTGTATTCTTATGTAAATTATAGTTTCAATTTTGCTCTAAAAAACATATATTTAGCAGATAAATTTTCAAATTCAGCTACGGAGAGGTGAGTGAGTGGCTGAAACTAACGGTTTGCTAAACCGTCATAGTGGGAAACTGCTATCGCGGGTTCGAATCCCGCCCTCTCCGCTTCAAATAATAAAGCTCAGAATCTTTCGATTATGAGCTTTTTTTTATATTTATCAACTCCTAAATACACTCAAATACTACTCAATCCACCTACAAAATGACATTTTTATGACAAATTTATGACTAGTGATTTTTAAGTGGAAACTTAAGGAATTGTTTTATATATGTATAATAAAAAAGCCGTTAAACTATTTAACGGCTTTTTCATCTTTACTATTCAATATATTACCTAGGTGCTTTATCTTATCGTGCAGGTGGTCAGAATTATTGTGAGCATAAATCTCAGTTTCTACAACTGAACTATGCCCTAATAATTCTTTTATATCCTGAATGGGCACGCCTTTGCGGATTAAATAGGTGGCGTATGTATGTCTAAATTTATGAAGATATGCATTGGATTTAATATCGGCTGCATTGGCTATCTGTTTACAAACTGCCAGAGTTTGTCTTTCTCTTAATTGCTTTCCGTTTGGTGCAGGGAATGTGTAGATACAAGTATTTTTCAACTTCATATCCTTTAGTATTTCAAACAGTTCGTCTGATATCGGAATTGCTCTTTCCCCTTTAGCCGTTTTGGTTTTGAATTGTTCAGTTGACCTGACATGAATTAGCCTTGAATTAAGGTCCACATCGTCCCATGTTAAATTTGCGAGTTCAGCAAATCTCATTCCAGTATAAAATAACCCTAAAAATGTATTCCTGTAAAATTCATTCATCTCTTGTGAAAAAAAGCGTTTCAATTCATCGGCACTATAGAAATCGGGGGTTCTTTTCTCGGCCTTTAAGTTCTTTATATGAATTAAAGGATTTTTTATTATATGCCCTTTTATCTGTTCTTCTCTGAATAACGCTTTAATCACTTGCAGATACATATTTACCGTCTTAGGTTTAGGTTTAAGAATTCTGTCTGTAACTCCTTTTGGGTCAATTCTTTCTTTTACTATTTCATTTAATAGTAATGTACCATGATCCGAATTGAATTCATCCACATATTTAAGCCCTAATGCATCAACAAACAACTTGAACTGAGTAAGAATGGGTTTGTACCGTTTTATGGTATTTGGGCGAAGAGTGTTTTTAGATTGTTCAAAGTCCTTGATTACTTTATCAAATGAATAACGCGATTTTCTCAAATCGACTTGAACAAGCTTTGAATCATATTTTTTCTGTTGAATCTGTGCTTCCTTGGCTACAGCATCTGCTTTTTTATCGAAAGTAATACGGACTTTCCCCCCGTATTCATCCAACATATAAAGCCACCATTTACCATTGGGCAATTGTTTTATCATTACTTTACTCCTTCTGATAAGATTCTTGAAATTTCTATTATATTGATCATTTGTTTATCCCCTATAGATACTGCTTTTATTTCTCCAACTTTTATTCTTCTTCTTATAAATTCAGGGCCAATACCGATTATTTTGGCAGCTTCATGCATTGTAAACATCATTTTGTTAGGATATCTATTTAATAAGATTTCAGTAAATTGATTTATTGAAGTAGGATTATCATTCCTAGTAATAGAACTAACCCGAAGAGCACATGAAATACTCTTCGGGGTTCGTTCTGCTTTAACATTTCCTAAATCAATTACCTGCGGCATGTTTCTTATACCATTAACTGTAAATTATTCATATATCCTATAGACTACGCTATAACCTAGTGTACAGTTGTTTTCATTGCATAATTTTTTCAGGTATGCTTCGATTTCGTCACGTTTCTTCAAGGTTATTCTACTTTCAATACTACAATGCCATTCTTTATACATTCTAGAAAATCCAGACTTTCGAAAGTTTTTATCATCCAACTGGTCCTCTATTTTCATCAAAGCCTTTTTAGAATTACCTTTAATGTCTACACTATATTCTACTAAAGTATCAGGGTCCCACTTGCTTTCATCAAAATCATCTGGTATTTCATTAAAATCATTATCATTACTTGGGTCGATTGGTTTTTGAAAGGCTTTCGACTCATTAGCCTTTTCCTGATTTGTATTTTTTCCATTTTCCATTTTACTTTTTCCTTATATTATTTGCAGAGCCGTAGCGCTGCTTATTGTAATTAAATATGTTGTTTGTGATTCGTTACCATTTTCAAAAATCATATTTCATTTAATTAAATTATTCACATATATTATAAAGTAGGATAGAATCTAGGCTACAGTTATATTCATCGCATAATTTCTGAAGGTATTTGTCGGTTGCATCATGATTTTTAATGGCTATTCTAGTGTAAATATAACAATACCAAACACCATCGTTTTTATGAATATCAGATTCTTGAAAATCCACATTATGCGACTCTTCTACTAGTTTCATTAGTGCTATTTTTGAATTACTTCCAATCCCTGCTTGATAATTTACTTCGGTTTCAGGGTCCAATATAAGATCCTCAAAATAACACTCGAAACTATTATCAACTTCGCAGTTGGAATCTTGGCATTCACCTTCAAAACAAGCTACCATTTCTTCAAAATTGTCTATGACAATTGGACTTCTTAATGAGCGAAGGTACTCATCTATGATTTTATCAATTTCGTCATCATCGAATTCTCCGTTATCCAAATTATTCAACAAATTAACCATCGCCTTTTCAGCTTTACTGGAAATATCAACGTTGAATTCTATTTCAGCGCCAGATTTTACTGAGTTTATATCGTAAAGTTTCATGATCTTCTCCTTTTAATATGCGGGGCGTTTGCCCCGCGTTATGTTATTTAATTAGTTGTTATTTTCTGCAGCAGGAAATATTATTTCTTCGAACCTGGAATTTTGATCCCACTGTTGAAGTGTTAATTGAAATACTTTATATAGTCTATTCTTTAATTCGCCTGAACAGAGAATATATAATTCAGCGTCTTGTTCAAAAATGAAATTGTCAAGCTCTGTAAAGAATCGCTCATCATTATCATTTTTAGACAATTGGAAAATATTCTTGAGAGTTGTTTTTGTATCGTCCCCTTCCAGGCTGTGATTTAGAAAACCGAGGACTTGTGCAGTTATTAGGCCTTTGTTTCTTATCAAAGGATCAACTTCAATCGGTTCTTCAACTATTTCTTCCTCTGGGAATATTATTTCTGTTATCTGTGGGTCTTTAGGATCATACAACTGAAGAGTTAACCTAGCAGCTTGGTACAGTTTCTTTTTCAATTTGCCTGAACATAGAACACCAACCTTCTCGTTTGCTCTCTTAAGCAAAGCTGCAAATTGTGAATTAAACTCTTCATTCCCATTTTCTCCTGGTAAAAAAGCAGCCCTTCTTACATTATTAAACTCGGTTTTAACAATAAAATCATCGCCAGTCAAAATGCCATTAAGGGTATTTAATAAATTATTTGTGATATTGAACATATTGCGTTTAGTGTAAGCTTTTGAATTCGCTTTATCCTTCAACTTCTGGACATTCAACTTCTCCAACTCACTTTTAGAAAGTTGCCTTAGCCTTTCATATGACAATTCTAGATGCTCATCAATCCAAAGCAACTGACTTTCTAGATGCTTAGCCTCTACTTTAAGTCCTTTTCTTTCTTCCTTAGTTGTTTTTTTAGCTTTTCTCCCTTTGAGCTTTTTCTGATTCTGTGGAACTGGTTTAAGAAGCTCTTTAAGATGGGACAGCCTGGCCTTTACTTCGGCTCTAAAACTGCTATATTGTTGGATATCGTCAACAAGCCCATCAATTTCTGGGCTTTTCACTTTCAATAACCTTATAAGAGGAATATCTTTAACTAATGAAATTGGTGCTTCGATATTCTGTGTGCCTGGGGTTGGAGCAGGGTTTTTAGGATTTGCTGCTTTGGTTGCGTCAGCAGGATTCGACTTCTTTTCTTCCTGCTTGGGGTCTACGGTTGCGGCTGCTTGTGCATTGTTACTACTTACTTCAGCTGCTGTGCTTTTTTCTTCTGACATTTTTTGTCTCCAAATAATTAGTGAATATTTATTTTATTTACATCACTAAATTATTTTAATATTTTTCTGACAAAATCTGGACATCCCCAGAAAAAGGTGCAGTTTACCCAGAAAAATAAAAATTGCTTGCAGTTATTGTGTTGCAGCTATGCGGAAGGCTATATATTATTGATTATTTGTGATCACTTAATAATTCATCCAAATAGTTATCTATTATCTCGATTTTTACATTTTCATTGGCTATGTAAAGGCATTTATTACCTATAAAAAGATTAGAGCGTGAAAATAAAGACTTAAATATTTCAGTTTCTGAATTTGCGGGTAACTTATTATTGAAAAAATGTCTTATGGCTTGGTCAATACTTGTCGAATCAACTTCCTGTTTAGTTTTCATGCGTGAATCTTTGCCTTTGTGTTTTTTACTACTACTGTTGTTTGATTCGTTATCTCTGAATTTATGGCTACTTTTTTTAACTCTCATAAGATATAACTCCCTCCATTTGTCACTGATACTCCTTAAATCTTGTACATCAATTTCTTGAGGAGACATTTTGATTAGATAAGACAGATGCATCATCACGACATTGGGATAATATTTGATTTTGATTGGTTCTTCTATTCCTTCCCAGGTAATTTGCCAACTATGATCTTCATGTTCCATAATGTGTTCAAAATAATATATAGTATATGGATGATATTTTAATTTAAGATCATACCAAAAATCTCTATCCCGTACATTTTGAGAATTTATTCCATTTTCAATGACAAAATTTTCCATATCGAGTCCACTCTTTAAGGAAGTTAGAATAGAATAATCTGCGGGATAATATGGAATTGTTGTTGCCAGCTTGTCATCAGCTAATGCCAAACTTAATATTAGGCGTAATTTGTGATAATTGCTATCTTTTATTGAGGGAAGTGGGAAAAATTCGAACCCCAAATTGCCGATTATTATTTTCTTTTTATTAGAGAACATAAATACAGATTTCATTGCATATTCATTTGTATTTAATTCCAAACACAGTTTATATAATTTTTCAGGAGATAATATATCAATATTATAAAATACTAATCCTTTTTGATTATCCTTAATTTCATAATCGTTATTACAGCAGTCATATTCATATAGTTTACCAGTCTTGTCTTGAATTTCTACAGCAATACACTTTGTCAAGAATTCGTCATCATTTTCTATAATTAACTTAATCGGCTGTTTCGTAAAAGTATCTTCGATATGGCCGCTTAAAGTATCTTTCCTACCGAAAATTGTGACGCGGTTATTATAGATAGCAGCAATATTCTTTGCTTTATAAGGTTCATGAGAATCTGTAATCCGATATTTTAAGTACTCCAAATATTCTTTAATATCTTCAACTGCTGATAAGGATTTCAGACGTTCATCTTTAATATTAGAAAATTTCGCAAAGTAAGTTTTGCGATAACCTTCTAAATTGTTATGATTGAGCAATACATCAATAATAATTTTATCGACTTTTGGTCCATAAAAAATAATTGGCTCACTCTTCACAATATTTTTTATTACCGAAATATCAAAAGAGCCCTCTATTACTTCCAGTCCAGTATCCTCATTAACAGAAATATTAAATTTCAATTTGTCATTGTTTAGAATTATAGCAGAATTTATAAGATTATGAGTTCGCAAATACATATCAATTAAATGCGAAATTTTCAGCTTGTTAAATTTTTCAGCCTGTGAAGTAAGATAGTCTTTAATTTCACTATGCTTTAAGGTCATTTTATTTGGATTTATAATTATGAGTTTTGTGATCTTATGATATATTTGGGAAGGGATATGCTCTAAATGGGCAATTATCTGCTCTATTTTCGATTCTACTGTTGTGCCATTTTCAAATTTATCATTTTTAACATTATACACAGAAACTAGAGCAGTGGCAATATAATACATCTCATCCTTAATATTTTATTATTACAAACATATAATTATTGACAGAATATTGCGAGTGCAAGTACTAAACTTATATTTCAAATTTGGAAACTATGCTTAAGATTGATTACAATAATCATTTTCCACCCTTCGCCTTTCTTACAAAAATCATCTTCTACCCCTTATAAATGTTACAAAATTTAATTTCTACCTTCGAGTTTGAGTGCAAAATTTGTTTTTATTGCTCTACTTTAGATACCGAATCTCAAAAAAAAGTTTGTAATGTTTTGATTTTAGGCTAAAAATAAAGATTTTTATTAGATCTTAAGAAAACCAAGATTTACGATCATTTAAGCCCCGACCATTCGACGGTCAGTTAATTAAAATGCATTATAAGTTAACTAATTTACTTGAATTCTATCCTAAATCATTTTGATTATCTTGCAATCTGAAATTATATAATACCTAAATCGAGCTTTTTATTTATTTAGATGATTTGTATTTTTTTAATGATTATTCGTCAATCGAAACGCCAAAAGAATAATATTGTTGAACTAGTAGTAAGGCGTTATATGCAGAAATATAATAATTAAACCGATAGATGAATTAAATAGATATCCAAGAGTACTTTATTAGTTATTTTTTCTCGGGTGATTTTAATTCAATCATTCTTTGATTAACCATAGGAATACCTAAGAGACTACAGATTTTTTGCTTATCCTTTTCAGTTGTAGGAAACATATATAAATAGTTTATTACAAGTCTTTGTAATGTTACATACGGTAAACCATACTCCTTAAATTTTTCACTCAGATTCTTTAATTCTGTAAATGGGAAATTTTCATAATAATCCAACTTAATTGAAATATCAATTAAGTTAAATGAGTTCGTTGAATTATTTTCAAGAATATCAATAAATGTCTCAGAAAGTTTTTTATGCCCAATTGAATTAGATACTTTTTTAATAAAACCAGTTGTTATATAATAACATAATGAGAAAAGTATTTTTTTTGCCAAAACTTCAATTTGCTCATCAGTTAATTTTTCAGGCTTTTCTATTGAATCAATAATTTCCTTTATAACTGAATCCACATTATCTTCTAAACCTGACATTAAATAATTTAAAGCACGCATTCCCATATTATAAGCTTCTAATCCAAGCTTATATCTTATTTTGGCATTTAGAGAGCCATGGTAGTTTTTAAGTAGTTGGCCTATAATTTCGATATACTTAAAAGATACATTGAATTTAGTAACCAAATCCAATTCTGATTGAGGTATATCTGGCAGTTCCTCTTCATTGTCATCATTTTCTTTTTGATCTTCTTCAATTTGATCTTTCAGTTTCATTACTCGTTCTCGATTTTCTCGAACATCACGCTCTTCAAGAACAATTTTCGGGACTGCATCAACAAGTTTATTTATTTTATCAACATCATTCTCAAGTTTTGTCGGTGCATACTCAGAAAATATATTATTGCCATTACTAAGTATGCCGTCTATAATAAATTCTTCCTTAGTGTGGTGTGTCAAAAAAATGATAATATTTGCATACTCTTCTACATATAACATACTAAGAAGTTTTTCAACTTCATTTTTAACCTCAGGTTTTGATAAATGAATGGAGAAATATTTTGCAACAAAATAATAATATATATATTTATAGCGGAAAGAATACGTTCCTGCATATTCATATAAAATAGACGAATCCAATAGAATGTCTAAAAGCAAATCTAAATTAATTAAAGCATTGAAACTTGCACTTACTTTGTACTCTTCGTAGCAATACCAATTATGATATTTTATAAATTGGTCTTTTGATATCTCTCGAAATTTATTTTTATAAAAATAAAAAGATAGCTCTGTCAAATAACTATAGAATGCATCTATTTCGTCGTGTTGTTTGACTAGTTTGGAGAGTGCTTCAGTAATTAGGAATTGATAATAATGACCATATGCACTTTCCTTTAAATCATGTGGGTGACCAGCTTCAATTGTCTGAAGAATTATTAAAAGGTATATTGGTCTTGAAGGGACATAATTCTTTCCAATAATTGTATCAATAATTTTTTTTGAATAATCAATTTTTTTTACTAATACAGAATCAATAATACACTGTTCTTGCCCAAGCAACGTCCATGTTTCAATCAATTTATGACGGAGTTCGTGACCGAATTCAAGAATCTGATATTGCTTAAAATATTTCATTAAAGAATCTGTTTTGGAATCTTTGTATATTATTTCTTCAACAGGGAAAAGGTCGTCTACGGTAATAACTATGTTGGGGTATTTTTTTTGCAAGTTATTTATAAATCTACTTCGATATTTGGGGTTAAGCTTAGTTTTATTGAAATCATCAATTATAATAATTTTATCTTTAGGCTGCAATTGTTCGAAATATTCTTGATTTTGAGAATGGTATTGTTCTCTAAAATTTCTTAATAGTAATTTATCAAAATCTTCAAGAGTCGTATTACTAATACTATAGCCCTCTATAAATATTGGTAAATAACCATTATTAAAAGATTCAGTAAAGATAGTTTTACACAAACTAGTTTTACCAGACTTCTCAGGACCTACGAATATTATTTGCTTTCCTTCTATATCTTTGATTATTGTTTCGGAGTTAATAATATGGTTTACTTCTTTTGGGGAACGAGATTTTAATATATCCCGTAGAATTGGGTAAACATAAATATCATTCAGGTACAATATATCTTTATTTGGATGGTAATACATAGCTCCGACATCGCTGAGATAGTGCATAAAATCAACAGATATTTCAAAATACCTTTTTGAAATGCTTAGATTACGTTTATATGAATACCAATCTGTCTGACTTTTAGATTTGTACAGGTCTTTATCAAAGCTATAATTTGTGATACGATGTTGCATATTTTGAAAATCTATTTCAATGATATTAAAGCCACTGTAATTTGGTAAATCACTGTCATAGAACAAATCACCAGCGATATATTCTGTGTATTTCCCACTTAAATCATCACGCAATTCTTTTGAAGCAATATGTTCGTGGCCAGTAATAATAATATCGGTATGTTTTTCTAAAAACGTTTTCAATTCTTGACGATTTAGAAAATTGTACCAGGAAAAAGGATGGTGAATGATACTTATTACCAAATCTGATTTTATTTCAATATTACAATTATTTATTGCAAGGATTGGAAAAAAAAGTTTACCTTCTTCTTCATGCAACCGAGACATCCAAGAAGTATTTAAGGATAAAAGTGTTATGACTTTATCTCGCATTTTATATTCGGTAAGCTTCATCAATCCTTCAATATATTCATTAGCAATATTGTTATAACTAGTTGAGAATAAATTATAATTTGATTGAACTGATTTACATAATTCAATTACGCCATTGTAAATTGCTTTATAATTATTTTGTATAATATCTAGAATTAGTTTTTCTCTTATCTCAACATTCTTAATATCAAAATCGCAATCATGATTTCCAGGGATAATGGAGATAAAAGGCTTTTTACCAAGTACTTTTTCGATTTCATCTACTAATCCTTTGAAATGAACATCCGCAACATTATATTCATCATTCTTTCCAGAAAATGCAATATCACCTGTTATTAGTAAAAAAATTTCATCATAATCATAATGGTGGGCCGAGATTGCTGGCGTAATTTTTGAAAACCTGTCAATTAGGTCTGTTGAAGATTTGAAATGAATATCGCTCAAATGCAAAATTAGTAATTTCATATAATTATTACTCCTAATTTTCACTATACCTGCGACCATAATTGTTGATAATGCAGACAGTATATTGACTTTTATTAAATAACCTTTTTAGAATTTAATTAAAACCATGAATAATTAAATATTTTTTTTAATTGTGTATTATCCCAAAAACTATTCAAAACCAACTTAGATTTATAAATGTAAAAAAGAATAAATAAATCTCAAAGTTAATAATATTACTAACTTAAAATATAAATTTCAAATATCTGTAGCTAAGTATTTAATTTGTACAAATATTATTTCATACTCAAAATAGTTGCTACAAATTGAAATAAAAACTTAAGGTTAAGCAAAAAAATTCAAATATTCCGATTGTCCATTAGGCGTTTTTGCATCTTAAAATCAATTAACTTCATTAACCCAAGTAAAAAATATGAAATAAGTGTTAAAGAAGCTGATCCTAAAAGTCCCGCGAAAGGTATTAAGAAAATTGTTAGCAAAAGTACAACAATAAAAATCCATACATTCAGTCTCGAAATAAATAAAATCAGTTCTGTAAATATCGCATTATGGATTATCCAGGCTGTGAATGAGACGAAAATGAAACCTAATATTACTTGCAGCAACAATGAGGATCCAAATCCCATTGATAGCAAGGATTCCTTTTGCTTATAAGAACTCGGTCGCGCAAGGCTCTGAGATTTTCAATTTTGATAGCCTCCACTGCCACAAGGAACCCACCAACACTCTCAAAGCATAACCCTACCAATATAAGATATTGAGGAAGCATACAACCCTTTCGCTATATTTGAAAAATCTCTTTTAATTCCCCCTCCAAACCCGTCCTTTCTCTTGCAATCGTTGCAAATGATCCAAAACTACATTGCATGTATTTTCAAAGACAGGACGTGAAAAACTATTTGGTAAATTTGTATTAAGATTGGTTTTAATAAAGCTCAATACATTAAGGCGGGTTCTGTCATATTTATACCAATCAGTGACAAGAAGTTCATCTTTTAATTCAACCAGTTTCTTATATAAGTCCCTCGCCGCCAGCTTTACAACTTGTTCCTCTTTTTTTGTTAAATCCTTTTTTGTCTGACGGATTAAATCAAACAATTCAAGCTCTTCTTTTGAAAGGTTTTCACGAATATGCCTTTCTTCCTCTTTTCGAAGGTCTTTTGAAAATGTAACCAGTTCCTCAAAATAGTTTTCAACAGTAAGGGAACCAGAATTGTATTCATCTACTATTCTTTGCAGCCGTTCTGCAAAATTGGTTCTTGTAATATTCTGATCAATAAGCTTTGCAAGTTTATCCTCAATGAATAATTTAAGATCTTCAATTTCAATGTGTTTGTACTCTGTCTTTTTGAACTGCTCTCTTAATTTATCGAAATCAAATTTGCTTAAATCAATTTCCTTATTTTGCTTTATTGCAAACGTTTCCTTCCCTTTTTCAATATCGTTAACTGTAGTGATGGATTGATCAATTATATCTGCATATTTTGCACGGGCACTTTCTAAATTACCTGCAAATTTTTTACGGTCTACAACTTTTCTAAGGTATCTTATTACCTCAAGCAAAGGGAAGTCATCTTTTCGGTCATATATATCAGGCTTGCATGCTTCATATAAGCTTTCAACAGAGTTTGAATAAACAAAATAATTATTCTTATTATCATCCTTAGCTAATAATTTATCGGCATATTGTTCAAACAATGCAACCTTATCAAAAGTATCACCGCCAACCAGGATTTGATCTAACTTGATCTCTAGAGGCAAGCAAAATGAATCAGTTTCACTGATAGATTCCTTAAGAAGATCAAATAGTTTCTCCTTTTCTTCAACAGGAATATCAATGTCATTATTATTGTTATCCTCATCATCTAAATTACCCCCAGTTGCGTATTCGGCGAGAGCTTTTTTCAAGTTGCGGAAAACACCATAGTAATCCAAAATACGCCCGCACATTTTCCCTGGGGCTACACTGCCTGCACGGGCAATTGTTTGCATGAGAGTGTGCCCTATCATTGGTTTGTCCATATATAAATCACTAAGGGTTGGGGAATCAAATCCAGTCAACCACATATCACTTACGAATACTAACTGGAAAGGGTCATCAGTTATTTCTTGGAAACGGTACTCGAGATCATGATTATTATCATCGCTCATTTGAATCTTTCTTATATGGGGAGTAATATTGACTCCACGCTTCTCAAACATTTCTTTTTCGCTTTCACTTCCATCAAAACTTATAACCACTGCCATTTCAATCCAGTTCATGTATTTAATCGTATCATCAATACGTTGCTTCTCCTCGTCGGATTTAGTAGATAATTTAATCTTCCTTAACTCGATTATTTCTTCTTTCCAATAATGCTGAACTAAATCATACATTTTCATAGCTGTATAGCGGTCAATTGAAATGACCATACCTCGGCCTTTATAGCCTCTCCCTGGGAAATGCTTAACAATATCCTGTGCTATTCTTTTCAAACGCTCTGGATTGCGTATTACTGAAAGCTCCGTTGCAAATTCTCTTTCCAATCTGTTTAATTGTTCTTTGGATAATTCCTCTTCAACTGCAACTTCTGCCAAGTCGGCGTTTATTTCATCTCCTTCCCGTATGATTTGAACTTCAGGGACTCGTTTATCATAAAACAATGGAACGGTTGAACCGTCTTCATATGATTGCCTGAAATTGTATTCGCTTACATTTGCCCCAAAAAATTTGTTGGTTAATTGCTTACTGCCCAGTAAAGGGGTTCCAGTAAAGGCAATATATTGAGCGTTTGGAAGGGCAATTCTCATATTTTCAGCAAGATCTTTATATTGTGTACGATGTGCTTCATCAACCATTACTATTATGTCGTCTCTATCAGAAAGTACAGGATATTTTTGCCCTTTTGGATAACGAAATTTCTGAATTAGCGAAAAGATATACCGTTTATTACCTGAAAGATACTCTCGCAGCTGATCCCCGTTTTTTGGCCTTACTTCTTCCTTCTCACCTACAGCGCCCATATTTAGAAAATTACGGTATATCTGGCCGTCTAGTTGATCTCTATCTGTGACTATGAAAAAAGTATAATCGCCATTGAATCGTCTTATTATTTTTTGGGTAAACATTATCATTGAATAACTTTTACCGCTGCGCTGAGTGTGCCAAAACACTCCTAGTTTTCCTTCTTTGCTTTCACGCTTTCGAAAGCTCTCAATTGCATTATTTACTCCGAGAAATTGATAGTTCTTTGCAATAATTTTGTATGCACCTTTCTGGTGAAATAAGATAAAGTTTTCAATATAATCAATAAGTTTTTCCTTGGCACATAACCCGCGCAATGCATATTCCAGGCTTACGCCATATTGCTTTATCCTTTTTCGGTCAACATCTTCATTTTCTTTATCAACACGAAGCCAATTAAAAAAATGTTCATAAGCTGCTTTTATGGCGCCCACTTTTGTTTCCATTGCATTACTTAAAATACATAAAGCGTTATAATTAAAAATCTGCGGTATCTCTTTCAGATAATTTGTAAGGTTATCATCATAGGCGCTTTTAATTTCTATGTTGGAATTTTTTAATTCTATAAAAACTAGTGGAATGCCGTTGATGTAAATAATTAAGTCTGGTCGGCGGTATTTGGGAACACCTTGTATCCACATCTGGCTTACAACTATGAATTCATTTTTATCTGGATTTTTGAAATCAATATATTTAACCCTTACAGGTTCTTCCCTGCCTTGTTTGTTAAGTACATTAACAGGAAATCCTTCTTTAATAAGTTGATATACTTCTTTGTTTGCCATCATTAGGCTCATGCTGCTTCTGCCTTTAACAAGCTCATTTATTGCTTGTCTAATAGCATGCTCTGGGAAGTCTTTATTTATCTTAATAAAAGCTTTTTGAAGCCTATCATTAAGTACCACTTCTTCTTTAGTGCTTCGGTTACTTCCGTCGTTTAAGTTTGTTTCATCGGTTGTATAACAGTTTAGATGCTCATCATAATCCAACTGTTCCAAGAGAAGCTTAATAGCAGCTTTTTCAATATCATCTTCACTTATATAATTTGCCATATTCTTCCAGCTTATTTAACATTATGGTTCTTTTATATCTTTAATTCTTAATTTCCCACTGATAAGGCGAGGTAGTAAAAGATTACGTGTAAATTTGAGATTGGCATTCGCTTTAACAAGATTATATAATAAGTCTCGTATTTGTTTAACTTGTTTAGTAAATTCAAATATTAAGTTGTTGCAGGGGATAATTATGCGAACACTTGTTAACGCTTTTGCGTTAATTGTAGCTCTTGTAGTCCCTGAGCTAGAACCACTAAAGAACCCCTGTAAAGAAGGATTTGAAAGTGTGTAAAATAAGAAATAGTAGTAATGTTTGAATTCTTTTTTCAATTTTAGTTTAATTAAATATGATGCAAAAACTGACGAAATGTCATCTTCAATTATTGCGACTTTTCCTGGGTCAGCCATACGCGCAATAACAATATCATATTTGTTAAGTGAATATTTCGAATAATCATGATCACTTATAAAGCAATTAGGTACAGTGCTCCAATCAATATAACTATTTTTGTTAATGTCCATTACACGCAAGAATTTAGGAAGTTCATTGTTTTCAATGGAGCTTTCAGTAAATCCGTATTGTGGTTGTACAATTTCTGACAATTTGATTGGCACCCAACTCTTAGGTACACCCTTTTCAAACTCCGTATTCTCATAACCTGGAAAACGCATTCTTACAAACCACTCTTTATAAATCTGCTCAGCCATCTGTTCTAAGATAGATATTCTTTTATTGTTGACTTCAATTAGGTCATCATAGGCGGAAAGAATATCTGCTATCAACTGTTGCTCCGAAAAAGTTGGGAGGGATATATCCATAATTTTCAATTTATATAGACCTAGTTTAGGTTGTGCAGCACCGCCAGCCAAAATTTCACAATAATTTTTATAGGCCTTTGATGCTAAAACATAAGCTAGAAATTTTGGGCTGACTTTTGATGATAGACCAGTTAATCTAACAGCATTTTCCGTAAGATTTGCATTATTTAGTTCGTGAGAAACAATCCCAGCGTCACCAATATTGGCCCCTACTATTGTTATACAAATATCATTTTCTTTAACAATATATCTAGATATTAAATTATGAGTGTTGTCATCAATATATTCTAAATTGTCTACTAATATTTTCCCATTCTTAATATCTCTTGCCTTAATATAAGGGTGTTTAGTAGGGACAGCAGTTAATTCGTGTCCATCAGGGAGTCTTTTTCCTCCTTTAATAGTACAAATATCATCAAGTTTATATTGTTCCCATTTATTCATATTTCAGCAATAAAATGTTATTAGTAATTTCCCTTTCTAATTCCAACGCTTGTGAAGATAACATTATTAAAGTCTGATTGCTTGAATTAAGTATTTCTTCAAACTCTTCTTCAGTCAAACCATCCTCTTCAATTACTACGCCGACATATCTCCCTGGGTTAAGAGAGTAATCCTGTTCTTCAATTTCATTTATATTCGAAAGCTTGCATAAACCAATTACATCCTCATACTCAGCCTTAGGGAACCTAGCCTGTAACCATTCTGCCATTTTAATAAAGTATACTGGACTTTTTTCCTCTTCCTCATAATTATTGTTTTTGTGAGGATTGCTATATTCGTTTAATATATCAAGCAATAGCCTAATTTCTTTTGGGCGGTTTAATTCTTTCCATTTTTTATCTTCTTTATTTTTAAGATGATCTTCAGCTAATTTGAATAATTTTTCATAATTGCGATATTCTTTCTCCAATTCTTTTTTATACAAGTGATATTCATGTAATAACGATTCGCATGGACTCAAAAGCTCTTGTTGCTTTAAGTTTGTAGCCTCTAAATTAGTCGTATTAAAGCTTTTTGTATATTCATTGAAAAAAGTTGTTGTATTTTGAAATATGTCTAGAATTTTCTTAGGATCAGTCATTTTGAATGCAGCAAGATTTGTAAAAAACTTTTCTTTTTCCAGGACTTCACTGTTCCCATTCTCTGGATTTTGTATTGTACACCATTCAGAGAATAATTTTATATTTTCTTGAAGTTGATTTGTTATTTTGACAATAAGTCCCTGAAGTATTGGTAATCTTGTAAATGCTTCATAGTAATGACTATGAACAAGCTCCAGGAAAAACTTTCTATCCCCTTTACGCAAATGCTGTATCGCCGCTAGATTCTGAAATTGTTCCGAAGTAAATTCACGAGTTGCCCTGTCTATTTGGTGAAATGTATTTCTTGCGTCAACAAATAAAATCTGTATCTTATTTTTCTCTTTATCAAAGTTGTTTATTTGTCCCGCTTTGTCAAAAAACCAGAGAGTGGCAGGCAGCGTAACCGTACTGAACATGTTTGTTGGAAGCGTAAGCATGCCAGAAATAAGGCCTTTGCGGACTAATGTTTTACGGATATCATATTCGCTATGGCCAGCATCACTTGCGGAATTTGCCATAACCAATGCTGCTCTTCCTTTAGAATTCAAAGAAGTGGCGAATAAGCTAATCCACAAATAATTTGCATTGGGTATGTTTATTACTCCCCCTTTTTTTGTTTTACTTTTTGATTTAGGAAAACCATATTCCGTAAAACGTCGGTCCTTTTTAACAGTATCTTCATTAACTTCTTTTACGTTAAATGGAGGGTTGGCCATAACAAAATCAAATTTTCCGAAACTATCATAAAGGTCTTCAGCATAACTATCCCCCTGTTTTATTTCACCGCGCAAACCATTTATAGCCAGGTTCATTTTTGCTAAATTTACAGTTTGTAAGGTTTTTTCCTGTCCATATACTGAAATAGGTGATATTGTACCTTTCTGCTTATGGTGACGAATGATAAAATTATTACTCTGAACAAACATACCGCCAGAACCACAGGCGGGATCGAATATTTTGCCATGGTACGGCTCTATAAATTCTACCATAAGGTTAACTACAGAAGTCGGAGTAAAAAATTCTCCCCCCTTTTGTGCCTCCTCTAATCCAAATTTTTCAAGGAAAAATTCATAGATTTTACCAAGTAAATCTCCTTCGGTATCTTCTGGTATTGTAGAAAATAATTTAAGTAATTGCTTTAATAAGGTTTGCCCTTTACGCGTAATCCCATAAAACTCATCTTTGGGAAGAGTGTCTTTAAGTGAAGTTACATATTTTTCTATTCCTTTCATGGCAGATATTACAGCTTTATCAATTTCTATATCGTCTGAAAGGTTTTTCAAGTAGTTAAAGCGTGATTTATCTGGGAGGTACAATCCACATTTTTCAATAGCTATTTTCTCAATTGGTTCTTCAAGCCGTGTGCCTTTCTTTTTATTAAATTCTTCAAGAATAACTTTTTCATATTTACTGTATTTAATATCAGCAAACTTTAGAAAAATAATACCCAGTACAGGTGGGCTGTAGTCGTTTGATTTTAGATCGGAATCAGCTCGTAATTTATTTGCCGCAAGCCAAAGATCATCTTTAAGTTTCTTAAATTCTTTGTTGGTCATTTATAGTGAGCCTTTTCAATTCTATATTTTTTCATTTTAATCGGCCTTGTTTTGATTTCCAATAGGTGTGAATTCCCCTGCTATAAAACGTCCATTGAACCAAGTATGATGAACAACCTTAAAAATATCATTGTAAAATATAATGCCGAAAATGTAGACTGTATCAGAATAAATTGTTGGGTTTTGTTTTTCGGGATAAACATTTATTTGAATTTCTTTATTGCTGGGGCATACTTCTGGTTGTGCAGAGTCAACGGTCAAATTCTTAATTTCTTGTTTGCTGATTTGTCTAAATTTTGGAGAGGCGATAAAGTGTGCACTTCTAATATTATATGCGGGCGTTTTCCCACTATTCTCAACTTTAATTCCAAGATAATTGATTTTGTTTTTATCCCAACCATAACTCCAGCTACTATTATTTATCATCAAATAGGCTCTGCTTGCCAAAATAAACAAAGCTTTTTGGGACGAATCTGTTATATTATTTCTTTTTTGTATGCTCAATTCTTCTTCTTTAGCAAATGAATTGTTGGGAGCACTATTTATCTTTTGGGAATTTTCATTGACCAATTGAACAAATAAAAAAATAAATACACCAAGAACAAATATACAGTAAAATATCTGAAATATTTTTTGTTTAAGATAGGGATATTTTATGCCATGTTTAATACGATAAAAAATATTATATCCGCTAAGCAATAAAACAATAATTGAAATGATAAAAGCTATGAAATGGTTATAAAAGAATATAATTCCACCTATAAAAATCAAAAGAGCAATAAAATCGCTACGCATCCTAATCAAATTATGCTGTTCTTCTTCAGTAGGGTAGTAAAGTACTTCTCTCCAATTCTTTTTGCGCTTAAAAGACATATTCTGTATACTCTTGATTTTTTTAGTCAGCTTTATTAGGCTTTATTTTTATTATACATAAGTATTTATTGTTTACTTGTAATGCTTTTAGGCATACTATACTTGACTTCTTAAAAAATTCTCTTAAATTTAATCTGGCCTAGACAGCTCATGATTCCCACAATTTATTTTGAATTTAATAATAAATTAGCAAATATTTAAGAATAATAAAAATTTAATAACGAGATAAAAAGGCTTTATTTCCAGGTATAAGAACTCTAGTCTAACAAACTAGGAGTTCTTATGAGTAATTTTACTCTTGGCTGCGATCCAGAACTAGTATGCCGAATAAACGGCAAGTTCGTAAATGCAGCTAACTATTATAAACCTAATAGTTCCTTCGGCCTCGACGGCTGTGAAAATATTGCAGAAGTAAGGCCTGGCTTTTCAGAATCACCCCTCGACCTGACGGCGAAGATCAGACAAATCATTGAATATGGACACGACAAACATCCTCAACTTGAATTCATTTCTGGAAATTATGTTGATGCTCATTCGCTCGGGGGTCATATTCATTTCTCAATCAGTCCAACAGAAGAAATAATCGATGGACTAGATATAGTTCTTTATAATTTATCTAATTGTATTGATGATAAGGAACAGCGCTTAAAACGTGAACGCAGCGGTTATGGTAAGAGAAAATCCTACCGCAATCAGCCCCATGGCTTCGAGTACCGCACCCCAGGAAGCTGGTTGTTGACACCAAGCATTGCACTGGTAACCTTGACACTTGCAAAATTGGTTGTACACGGTGTACAGGATGATCACCTTGATTTTGCCGAGCTGAAAGGAAGGCAGCACTGCGTAACCTTTCTCCGAAATTTCCATTCATATCTTCAAACAATCCCTTCTGACTGTGAAGAAGGGCTTAAGCAGCTTAATTCACTTCTCAACATTCCTGAAATAAACTGGAATCAAAACATACTCCCTAACTGGGGATTCTCGGAGGCCGCATGAATACATGTTATGATTGTGGCTGCGAATTATCCGACAATGAAGTTCGTTGGGGATACGATACAGCTTACTGCGAGTCCTGCTTCGACGAACGATTCAATTATTGCTCACGCTGTGATGTTTTAATCGGGCGTGAAGAAACATTATGGTCTGGTGATGAAGCATACTGTAATGAATGCTACCAGGAAGAATATGATGAAGACTGCCCAGATAATCCAGCAGTTTATGACAGTGACCGAAAGTTGATATTACAACTTTCACGTAATTGGCTATCGGGAAAACACAACCACAAAACTCTCATCAAAATTAACAGCAAAGACTATCTGTTAACTAAATTAAAAGATATGGTCGGACTTGTTGATTCTTCGATTTATGTATTCGGTCTCTTGGATAGAGATGAATATCAAATTTCAGCCTCGCCCGATATTATTGAAGATGTAAGAGAGTACCTGATGTTAAAAGGTTATTCCTATAAGGTCATTGAAGGAATCGGATGCAGAAGGCTTGGGATAAGCCATTCCATCAGAAAACAAAACCTTCAAATGGTTGCTAACCTCATTAAAAGACTTACCAAAACAAAAGAACTAATCAACGCCTAACTAAATAAGGAAAACGATATGTGTGGAATAATGGGTTATTATTCCTTTGGGAATATTGTACCCAATAAAACAAAAATGGAAACAATGTTCGCTCTTTTGGAAACGAGGGGCAGGGATGCGAGCGGATGGGCATTTATTAGAGATGGAATATTGAACGTAAACAAAGCCCCAATGCGTTCATCTCTGATTATAAATACTCAAGAATGGAAAGAACTTGAACTTGGGAAAGTTATGATTTTTCATACCCGCGCTGCAACTCAAGGGGATGTAAAAAACAACGCAAACAACCACCCTCTGTTTAACAAACAAGGCGTATGTATTGTCCATAATGGCATTATCTATAATGACCGTGAAATATTCGGAAAAGATAAACGTGATGGACAGGTTGATTCTGAAGCGATTCTGGCTGTACTATCTTCTAAAGGAAAAGGAGATAAAATAAAACGGGTATTTCAACGGCTCGAAGGTTCATTTGCATTTGCCGCTATAAACAAAGATGAACCCGATAGATTGTTACTTGTAAAAAAAGATAATCCACTCGATTTATACCTCGACGAAGAAAATGACATTCTTTATTTCTGCTCAGAAAGAAGGATTATGCAGGAAGCTCTCGGTATCAAATCTGATACAAAGCGCGGTTTCAAGATAGGTGAAGGCAAATACCACTTTTATGAAATGCATAATAATTACGCATTGATATTCAATAGTGAAGGTGTAGAATCTTATGATAAATATAGCCCCCGCAAGTTTACATACAGAAGAGATGATTACCTGTTCGATCACACTAGTGATGAAACAGTTGTAGAATGCCCCTGGTGCCTTGGAGCCAGTAGATTCTATTACGGTAAGCTCGTAAATAAATGTGAGCACTGCGGCATGGAGATATCTGAGGAGGACATATTTTATGTATAGTCCTAAAATAAAACCTGAACTTGTGCAAAGGCTCTACAGGCTTAAGCACTCACAAAATAATAAACGGCCTATGACCAAAATGGTTAATGAGGCAATTATTCAATATTTAATAAAGGAGGATAATTATGAAAAGAAAGAAAATTATCAGAATGGCTGTCAACATAGTTCGTAACCTTGTTGATATAGTAGAAAAGGAATTTCTGAAAAAGAAAAAGAAGGAGGAAAGTCATGATAGTAAAGAAACCACCTTGCGGCTGGATAACCCTGGCACTGATATTAGCAGAGATGGCGTATAAGTATTACTGCTCAAAGAAAGAGGCCTGATATGGAAACAAACTTTTTAGATGAGCTGCTACAGGAAGTTGAAGATAAAGAGAGACAACTGGAATTATCCCATGTTGATCTAATCCTTAAAGAGATTTCTTCTCTTAATACGGATATATCTAAAATTCTATCTCAGGCAGAGGAAGAGAAACAGATCATAAACGATTGGGCAATTCAGAAGAGCTCGAAGCTCAATGATAAAATTGAATGGCTGACAAGTAAGCTTGAATCATTTATGAATGGACAAGAACCATCTGTACGCACAATTGATCTTGCACATGGACAGCTTTTGCGCCGCAAGCAGACAGAAAGGCTTGTAGTAAGTGATCTGGATAAATTCATGCTGAATAAAAACATCTCGCAGCTCACAGCAGTTCAGCCAGAGACATTACGCCCTGATATAAAGAAGATCAAAGAGTATTACACAATGTCGCGTAAGCTCCCTCTTGGTGTTTCGGTAGTAGAAGCAAAAGACAAATTTTCAATAAAACTTAAGAACGGAGGTACTTATGGAACGTCCCAAGATGGAACTGGAGGTGAACAAACCGACGAAGATCAAACTACTGTTTGATGACTGCGTAGAAGGATCATCTAAGTTCGGCAAATATTTCCTCTATGCAGTTGTAAACGGAAATGGCACGACTGAATACAGCTTGTTTGCAGCAGATGCCTTACATGAGAAGTTAAAACAGTACAAGAAAAATGATCACTTGCTTGTTACTAAATTGGCTTCCCAGAATGGAAGTAAACTTATCGTATCATGGTCTGTTGAAAAAGTAGAAGAGACCGAAACAACTGTAAACAACAATAACCCATCTGAAGAATATTATTATAACGCAATGGAAAAAAGCTTCGAAGATGCATTGAAAATCCAGACGAAGTTCAATGGTATGGCTAATGTAAACCAGATAGCTATAACACTATTCATTTCGCGTACCAAAGGAAATCATTCTCTGGTTTAAGGTAAACAACAAAACAACCAATTCAAGGGCTTGCCTAATAAAAGGATTTCAGCTAATTTGCAATTATAAAATATTGGAAATAGCTGTAAGAATTTAATAGCAGCATTTGTTCTTGGACTGAGAAACGCCAAATTACTAAAGACACAAGAACGAAGGCAGTGCGCTTCATATTATTATGGGCGCACCTGCTTTTCTCTCTGTGTCTTGGGGATTGGCGTCCCTTCAGTCCTGAGCTGAAATTGTAGGTGTCGCCCTTTTTATTTGGGTAATTGAAAATCAATGAATTGCTTGGGCAATTCCAAATAAAAATAATATGGAGGTATACAATGAAAAAACACTTATTTCTCATTTTAGTCGTTTCTATTATTTGCAGTATTAAACTTAAAGCCCAATGGGTACAGGTTAGCGGAATATATGGCGGAACTATACAAGCTATTGCTGTCAATGGATCAAATATTCTTGCTGCGGCAAGTAATGATGGTATTTTTTTATCAACAAACAGCGGTGGGCAGTGGACTCAAGTAAACTCAGGCTTAACATCGATGAATATTAATACTTTTGCATTCAAAGGAACGAATGTTTTCTCGGGAACAAGCGATTCAGGTATTTTTCTAACAACTGATAATGGGAATTCCTGGAATCAGGTAAATAGCGGATTGACTACTTTGAATATTACATGTTTTTTAGTTTCGGGTTCAAATATTTATGCGGGAACAAGCGGTGGAGGCGTATTTCTCTCAACAAATAACGGTAGTTCCTGGAATTCAATCAATACAAACCTAACAAACCTGAACATCAACTCTTTAGCAATAAAAGATACTTGTTTATTTGCAGGAACGCCAGGGGGCGTATTCCGTTCATCAGATAATGTTACTAACTGGTTACAGGTTAATTCTGGTTTACCAAGTCAAGTTGGCGTTGGTCCCTTTGCAGTCATAGGACAAAATATATTTGTTGTAGGCTATAGAGGTATTTTTCGTTCAACAAATAATGGCACGACTTGGGCGCAAATTAACACAGGGCTGACTAATACTGCGATCAGGGCTTTACAAACAGATGGAACAAATTTATATGCAGGAGCTTCCGATGCTAGTGTATTTTTATCCACAAATAATGGTGATACCTGGACTAAAGTTAATTCTGGTTTAGGTACTACTAATATAGGTTGTTTAACAATTGCTAATGGAAACGTTCTCGCAGGATCTAGCATAGGCAACGGTGTATCAATATCAACAATAACTGGCAGCTCATGGAGCCAAATGAATAACGGATTGACCAATCTTGGAGTAACATCTCTTTTCGCGAAAGATAATAAAATTTTTGCCGCGACCCAAAGTGGAGTATTTTATTCATCAGACAATGGATTAAATTGGAATCAAAGCACACCAAAATATGGAATTTCATCATTGGCCATGATGGGGAATAATCTTTTTGGAGCTTCATATGGAGGCGTCTATCTATCAACTGATTTTGGAGTTAATTGGACATTCAAGAACTCCTCCTTACCAACTACTCAACTAAAAGCAATGACTATTAGCGGAACAAATCTTTATGTAGGCTGTTGGGATCCAATGGGGAGCGGTGTTTATCTTTCTCCTGATAGTGGAAAAAGTTGGAGCTCTGTCAATTACGGATTACCTGATGGTTTTATACTTGCTCTGGCTTCCATTGGAAATAACATTTTTACAGCAACTGGTACTGGTGGTGTTGTATATATGTCTACAAATAATGGAACTAGTTGGACCTATAAATCTAACAATGGAATGAATGGAAATGGTGATAGAATTAGCACACTTATTTCAAACGGAACTACATTATATGCAGGCATAGGTATTTCTGTATATATCTCGACAGATAACTGTGCTACATGGATTCAAATTAGCTCAGGCTTGAGTGGATCGGTTAAGGCATTTGCTTTTTATGGAAATAATATATTTGTAGGCACTAGCGGTAACGGAATAATTCTATCAACTGACGGCGGTTCGACATGGAACACGACGAACACAGGCTTAGGTAATCTTGACATCCGTTCTTTAACAATTTCGAATGGATATATTTATGCAGGTTCAAATATAAATGGACTTTATAAACGCAAGCTTTCCGAAATGGTAGTAGGAATCGAGAAAGAAAGTAATTTACCTACAGATTATATACTTAAACAAAACTACCCAAATCCTTTTAATCCATCCACTATGATTCAGTTTAGTATTAAAAATAGTTCATGGGTTAAACTAACCGTTTACGATATGCTTGGCAGACAGGTCTCAACTCTTGTAGATGAAAATAAATCGGCAGGGACATACAATGTTAAATTCGATGCTTCGCATTTATCAAGCGGTGTATATTTATACAAATTGCAAACGAAAGAATTTACTCAAAGTAAAAAAATGTTGCTGTTAAAGTAATTCTTTAATTTTATCAGGCATCCGAATGGGTGCCTGATTTTAATAAAAAGACATTTTTACTATGAAAATAATTTATATTTACCATAGAATTTCGAAATATCAAAATAAATTACTCGTGTTTCTTTATTTGGGAATTCGATATAAAGAATATCAAAATGTTTTCCGCCGTGGTGAAGCAATTCTTGATTTATAAGAGTCCAATCTATGTCTCGGATCCCCCACACTTTATCTATCCATTCATATTCAAGCGCAATCCCTTCTTCGGAATATTCTGCATTAACGTTGATCGCGTCTTCTATGGATTTACCTTTGTTTTTCATAATTCAAGTCTAGTGGTTATTAAATATGTAAATATATTTCAAAAGAATACAAGAGAAGCCGAGACTTTTTTTGTTTAACTTAAAAATCGCTTAACTAATATTCTGAAATTTCCCAATTTAATAAATTATTTGTTGACTTTATTTGATAAAAAATCAGGCAGTATATTGTCGATATCTTTTTTATATGCTTCAATAAAGGATTCAAAAAGATTAGTTACTTCGTCTCCTATATCATAGATATTCTGTTTGTTTATTGTGCATAATTGGCCTGTTCTGCTAAGTTCATCAATTATTAAATTGATCTTTGCAATATCGAAAGTAATATTTTGTTTAACATTCTTGTTATCAGTGAAATAGATATTAAGGCCGTCTACATAATTTCCCATTTCTAATAATGTGCTTCTAAGAGCTTTAGAATCTAATAAATTAGTTTCCTTTTCGATTGCCAAAATATTGACGACATTCATAAATGTTTTACGGTAATTGATATATATTAAACTAACGCTTTCAAGTATGTGCAATTTATAATTAGCTGTCATTGTGGCTTGTGTCATTATGGTTTGTTTCCTGAATGACCACCATACTAATCCAATAGGTACAATTATACTTATAAAAATGGAAATTATTTCAATCAAAGGAAATGCATTTGTGGTTTTAGGAGGTTCAATAAACTTTGGAACTTCATTGACTTGTTGAGCAAGTAAAGCATTTGATAATATTACAAATATTGAAATAAAGTATTTCATATGTTTTCTCCGTTTTAATCTGGCAAACAATCTATAATATACATTATAAGCTATTATTTTTCTACAATAAACAGAAAAATAACTATTTATTTTTAGTTAATATTCTTTTAACTCCTAATTATTATGGTCTTGAACACCATATTATTTCAACAATTAACACTTTTATTCTAATTTGTAAATATCAGATAAAAATTTTTTATGATGTCTGTCAAGGGAGTGATCATATCAAAATTACTAAAGATTTATTATCATAAATACTTTTTTATTAGAAGTGCTTTCTATATAATTCTCTGGGTCGTTTAGGTTGTTCAGTCACGCAATTGCAATCTCATATAATCGCCAAATGTACGATTCGAAATTTCCCATAAAAAATTTTTCAAACCGCATTTGTATACTGGATTAAATGAATTCTCGTAGGGTGGTCAGTTAATGGTAGGGGTCTATTGGGCCCCATATTCCCGCCGTGTCCCGTTTGAAAATCAGTTTACTTGCTCTTGTCATTACCCAGGTACTAAATTACCTGGGCAGAACACTACCCAGGATAAACTCTTAAACGCTGGCTACCTGGGTTGTTTATGTTGTGCATGGTCACGGACCCAAAAGGTTGTAACCAGTGTAACCGAAATGTAACTTTTCCTATTTCTATAAATGTTCACAATTAAGCTCAAAAACAAAGTATTTAGAGTTTTGTAACCTGTAACCTTTGTAACCTGAGATTTTATTCTGATAGAATATATTTTATTTTTATCTGCTCTTTCCATTACTCTTTTATATTTATTATTTATTTTCTAAAATGAATAAAAATTAGGTTACAAGGTTACATTCAACATTTTCTTTGAATTCAGCCTAAAATGCAAACTCTTTCAGGTTACAAAGAGGTTACATTTAGGTTACAAGGTTTCATTTAGTTTTCCTCCAATCCATAAACCTTCTGATTTGTATTGTTCAGTCGCTTCTGTTTGTTAACTAGCTTTTTCTGTTTCAGTCTATCCAACGCTTCACGATAATTTCTTTGGTTGAAATGATATTTTAATATTTTATTCATATATGTGGATGGAATTACTTTATAAGTTGAAATTACCATAGATAGTTCTTTGGCTGTCGATGACCTAACAACGTCTGAAGTGTCATCCCCAAATAAATTATCTCCATTTGTGGGCGGGAAAATTTCATCCAACATAAAATAATCACTATCTCCATCCCGTAGTGCATATACAAACTTATCAAATTCATCTTCGCTTAATTTTATTAAGTCACTTTTTGCCGTTGTCTCAATAACCGTATTTGCTAAATCCCTGTTAAAATCGGTCGTGAATAAGATTTCAGCAAAGGCTTCAAGTTCTTTTTGCACAATAGGCACAAGATCTTCTTCGCATGTGTAAAATGATAAATATTTCACTTTCTTTGCTCTGCTATTTTTTACGACGTTATAGCGTCTGTCATTCTGCTCCAATACTATGGGCTGATCGTTGTTTGAAAATAAAATAAAGTTCATATGATTTTTAGCTTGGTAAGAATCCACTCCTTTGAATTCAATTGTCTGTTCGTGCCCAGTTATTCTATCTTTCAGCCATTCTTTGCGAAAAGTGTTTGTGCCGTTATCTTTATGGCTGAATACTTCATTATAACCACGCAAAAAACAATGCAAATCCATTGAGTTGAATTGTTTACCAATTCGGCAGCCGTTCAGAAGTTGAGATTGTTTATTACCATATATAGGTTTTAAGATAAAATTAAACATAAAGTCTTTACCGACACCATGTTCTTCGGATTGAATTAACCAGGCTGTAGATGCACGCTCTCTTTTCTGAAGTATAAAGGAGTTCCAGTTAATGAAACGAGTTAGGATTTCCTCGTCCCCTAAGATATTGTACAATAATTCATGAATCACAGGTGTTTTTATTTTTAACTGAGTAACTACATCGCTTAATTTAATCCTTGAAATCCCCGAATAATCTTTTTTCATATAAGGTGTTTCTTCAAACAAATTATAAACATCCCCATTCAATCCGCTTGAAAGCCTGGGGTTAAATATTAACCCTGCGCGAATGAGATAGTTTTTAATATATGGATCAATATCCTCGTTTATACAGTAATTAGAAAAATCATCATTATTCTTAAAAACATACACGGTTTTATTAGGGAATTCCTCCCCTTTATCATCTGGAGCAATATAATCAGTTTGACTGACAGCGCCGACAGTTGTATTCCAGAAAAGCTTAACATTAGTTAAATGCGAATCTTTAGGATTGGGCCAATAAGTTTTATCCTCAGACGAACAGTATATATATGGGTATCCTGCCTTATTTATAGAAACAAAAGCATTGGCACTGCTGGGATTGCTTCGGTGCTCAAAATCGTGGATGCAGTACGGGCAAAAAATTGGAGTATGTCCTTCAATTTCATATATGTACTTTCGTGTAGTCCTATCGGCTAAAAGCACATCCATATCTAAATTGAATATTTCGGCTTTATTTTTATTAGATTTATTTTGTTGTTTGGCTGTAGATATTTTAATTTTTTTTACATTATCTGAATATGGGTCAAAGAACACTGGGTCTCCCATAGCATCAGTAATATTATGAAAATATACTTCTGCATTAGGTGCAATCATATAATACCGTTCTCCCTGAAAACAAGTAGAATCAATATCAGGAAATTTCTTTAACCAGAAAGCTTTTAATTGAGTACGAAGATAATCATCTGAGGTAGAACTGCTTAATGGTATTAAAACTCTGAATTTATCTCTTGATGACCCGTCGGGTAGATTTGTTTTACCATGATTTTGTGTAGTATGAAGAAACCAGGAAAATTTCCACTTCTCTGCCTCTTTAATGAATTTATCTTTTGAGATATATTGAAATTGACGTTTAACACTTTCTTCTGGTTTCCGTTTATCATGATTGTCAAAGTCCAAGGCAAGAAAATATACTTCTTCGACATTTTCTTTTGTTTTATATCCATCTTTGAGTTTACTACAGATATAGGCTTCATTTTGAACCATTTGGGTTAGTTCGTTTTCATTCCACGGGATTTGTCTTGTTTCCCACCCTGTAGTTATTCGGGCGGCTTGCTCTTTTGTTAAAGCAGATGTTATTTGCGGGTTTGTTGAATAAGTTAATTTAATATCATGATTGGCCGTTGCATTTGTTGTTAAATTCATTATTTAGTACCTCTGAGTTGAAAGTTGATAGTGCGTCTGTATTATTCGAATGTATCATAGATTTAAGATTGCGAATAATTGCTGAATAAGTTAAAGGTTCTATAGAACCCTTCATTGAATAATAGTTTTTTACATGTTGTCTTAGTTCAGGTGTGTCTTGAAACGTAAAGGTTGTTGAATTATTGGACCTTTCATGTTTAAGCAAGATACAATGTTGGACGATTAGGTAGGCGCATAAATAAAAATCTTTATGCTGAAAGAGTTTAAGCTGCATATTTTTTACTCCATTTGAAAGTTGATAGTATAAATCGTTGTCAGTTGTCGTTTATGTAAATAATGTAAACCAAGACTTTACGCAAGTCAAATCAAATACAAAAATATTTTTAATATTTTTTTTGTAAATAAATTCAAATGACAAAAAAATGACTATACACTTAAAAAAGATTGGAATTTTAATCGAAATCACAAGATTGTAATATGCACGGATTTTCCCGCCCTCTCCGCAAATAAATGATGCCCCGGTTATTCCGGGGTTTTTATTTTTAAAGGCCCTATGACTGAAACTAATCCCGCTGTTTACCGAGACTAAACCGTCATACTGGGAAACTGCTATCGCGGGTTTCCCGATATCATCGGGACTCTCTCCGCAAATAAATGATGCCCCGGCTATTCCGGGGTTTTTATTTTTAAAGACCCTATGGCTGAAACTAATCCTGAAGTTTATCGGGACTAAACCGCCATAGCGGGAAACTACTATCGCGGGTTTCCCGATTTCCATTACCTTTTGCTTGATATATAAAAAAAAATTTGAATTATTTACCATTTTGAAATAATATTAGACATTCATAAATAATTAAGATAGCAAATTTCACAAAAGATGAGTAACCATGAACTGCATACAACAAATACTTAAGAATATTATTAAGATAAGCTTTACAATATTAATATGTATTCTGTTTACTTCATGTTCTTCTGTAAATGTAAAGAATATGCCTGATACTGTTTTAGGCAACCGTTTTATTACATTGAATACTGTGATAAGAGTAAACCAGATTGAAGTAACAAGGGATAGAATTGAAGGTGAAGATGAAACAAAAGTCCATACACTTGAAAATGCAAAAGCTTTCCGTGATGCAATTGCTGCGGGATGGCCGGAAGCCAGTATCACCTGGGCATTTAGCTGGCAGGCTTTATTCAGTGAACTTGAAAATTATAAACAATTAAGAGATTATGCCAAATTATGCCACGAAAAATATGGGGATGATGTTACATTTATTCCTGGCGGCTATTTTGCAAACGCTTATAATACGCGGAAACAGGTAAACAAAGATTTACACGATGCTCTAGTTAGAATTTCGGAATTTATGGGAAACGGATTCCGTCCTAAAAGTATAGTAGCAGGCTTTCTTGCTGCTGAAAATCTTAATTATCTGGCAGAGGTAGAAAATATTCATGTATGTCAGGGGAATATCTGGAGTCAGTATGCAATTGATAACCAGGATGGGGATGGTTCAATTTCATACCCTTATTACCCTTCCAAAGAACATTTCTGCAAACCGGCTCAAAGTTCAACTGATTTTATTGATTGCGTAAATTTGGATGGATGGACCTGCGATTTTCTTGCAGCCCGCCGCGAAGGTTTCAAAGAAGGTTTTAACAGCAGACTTGGCGTTGGACCAATTGAAACAATCGGCAGATATGGCCCGGAAATTGGACTGAAGGAAATTATTGCAACTACTGCCACCCATTTTGACAAAGGATTTGAGCTAAATAAATTTGCATGGGTAACTGTATGTTGGGAAATTAGCCTCGTTAAACCTATAGGGCACCTTGAATGTATGACCGAATGGCTTAAGGAAATACGCAAACGGTGGCCAGATGCAAGGTGCATTACTCAGGGAGATTTTGGACTGCTTTGGAGAAAAGATTTTAAAAATAATGATAACCTTAATTATAAGTTCGTTCAGCAAGGAACCGGAATTGGTGGTTCAGATAAAGATAAAGAAATTACTTGGTACATGAATAAGCAATTCCGTTTGGCATTGCTTAAAAATTCAAAAGATAATTCTGAAAATGTAATTGATTTTACAAGATATGATATTCCTGCTCAAGAACCGAAAGATATGACCCGCAGATGGAGCCTTATGGGTACGATAAACCAAAAACAAACACGTCAGCAAGATAAGCCAATACCTTTAAACCAACTTAAAGATGAAGATAAAAAATTGATCCTTTTGAAAATAAAGAATTAATGACGTTTCCAGTTTAAGTGTGTTTTCTAAATGGCCTCTGTAAAAGAGGCCGTTTTTTTTACAACTGCATATAATTATTATACAGATTTATTTCAGAGACATTTATATATAAAATCAGCTTAATACATTTAGAAACTAAATTTTACCTATTTATATTAAAATTAGATAATTTTATAAGCGTCTGTTCATCCCATTCTTTGGGCTGCCAAACACGGACATAAATTTGAGGTTGTTTAGATTCGAAATCCACTAGTAAAAATAGATAACCTTCATCGGCATAACCGGTAGAATTATAATCCTGTCTCATAGAAATACCATAGGTTTGTTCAATATTCTTTCTGGTAATACTCATTGTACTGTAACCGATAAAAATATCTTCGGTTTTACCGAACATGTTTTTCAGGTTTTTCAAATATTCCTTTTTAGTATACTGAATAGTCTGTGCATCAGGCTGATCTCCTATTTTAATATACTTATAACCATCCTTAATATTGGTTTTCTTCAGAACACGCCCTACAATTATTAAAGCCTCATCGGCGAAAAGCGAATCAATAGTATTAATATCCCTGCAGAGAAAAGCAGTTCTATATTTTTCAACGAATTTCATAATTGTCTGCCGATTAATCCAGTCATTACCCCACTGGGCCGTAGATTGTACTTTATCGTAAACAGCTTCCAGCATGCCGAATGTAACATCATTCAACTTACCATCTTTATCAAAATCTAATACAAGGTATTCCGATGATTGTTTATGCATACTCTTATAATTATTCAGTACTCTAACTTTTCTAAGTTCCCAGCCGAATAAAGTTTTATTAACAGCTGCATCAATTTCGCCGCCAATAATTGAAGGCTTGTTATATTTAACAAGATTAATAATTTTATTCTGTAAAAAGGGATCATAAGAATATGCCTGCTCAATTTTAGGTACTGAATTACTTTTTAGCAAATCAAGCAATTTAAGAGTCTCTTCTCCAATTGTCTGAACTTTTTTGCATGAATCGCCGAAAGCGAGGTTCAATTTAAAACTCCCTTTACCAATCGAAATTCCTCTTTTCGCTTCGCCCTTTGAAACTACCGGATTCTCAGTCCTCTTAACCTCATTAATAGGTTTTACCATAGCCGTATCTGCCTTCTTAGGCTCCTTAGGTTGTTCAGAACCTGGAAGCGGAGTGCTCTTTTGTTTTAGATTTATATACCTTGCATTATTGAATATAGGCTTATTTACGAGGGACCAGAGGTTATTAACCTCATTTATCTCCATTTTACTTTCTTCATAGTTGTATTCTATTTCAAGCTTTAATTCCGAAAAATTGATACTGCTGCCCAATAAATGAATGACACCTTCACCGTCCCCGCATCTTGCTTTTGTATAGCTGTTTCCTTCCCAAAATAAAATATCTATTGTTTGAGCAGGTTTATCGTTATAGGTAATACTAAGAATAATTTCTCTTTCATCACTGTCAATCAGCTTATCGCTTTTTAATGAAAACTTTGTGTTTTTTATAATATCATTTATTCTTTTGGGGATTTCAGTAATCAGGTTCAGATTGTTGTATTCAATATTGGATTTAGGAATGGAATTCATTAAAATTATAGAAAAATAATATGCTTTTAAAGCTCCGCCAACATTTGTATTTTTTTCACATTCAATTCCCTGTTCAAAAAGGCTAATAATTTTTTTCCGCCGTTCTTCAAAAACTTTATCCACTTCCCTTTTATCAAGATAGACAAAAACCTGAGTTTTTTCATTAACCGTATTTTCTATTATTTGATGATTTGTAATTGTTGCAAAGGAATAGGTATCCAATACATCCGAAACTGACTCTTTAACATCTTTACTTGTTTCAGTAACAATTCTGTTAAATTCGGTCTTAACCATTACCGCAATACTTGAAGTCAATTGTTTTAATGCAGCATCCAGTGCTTCCTGCCGTGTATCGGCAGTAGCTTCGCCCCAAAAATAAAGATTCGACCTTTTTATTTCTTCTTTTGATTGATTTTGGCAAAATACCGCGTTGGAATACATTAGAAATGCTAAAACAGCATATATAACAAATTTAGACTTTTTATGCATAATGTTTCCTCGCTAACTTAAATTCTTTTTGTAGAACTTATATAAGAGTAATTTACTAAAATTAAAAATAATTTAAATACTTTAGCAAAAATATTTTGTTTTATAAATCGTTATTTATACTTTATTAAAATTGCAGGCCAATTAGTAATTTCGGCCTGCATATAATATATCAAATTTAATTACTTACAGATTTCATCTCATTAACAATTTTAATTTCACCATTAACAATCCGGAATACTTCCCAAAACGTACCTATTCCATTAGGAGTAATACTAATCACATTCAGCAGTCTGTTATCTCCATAAACTTTTATCATCGCTTTGGAATTTGACAATGCTGTATTGCCGGAAACTTGCTGATTGGTATAGTCATGTACGAAAAATACATATTCTGAATTTTGGTCAATTCTGTTTGCTGTAATCGTTTCCGGTCCATATCCGGTAGTGCAGTCTCTATCAAGCCTTGCTACACCATCAGCTGAAACAATCATATTACGAAATGATATATGATAGTCATTTATCTTCATAAGATGTGCATCTAAATCTTTAGGATTTTCTCCCCAATCAAGTACAACGCGTAATGCTCCAATTTCAAGTTTGGGGGAAATTGAAAAACGGTTAAAGAAGAGAGTTCCTGCCATAACTTCAATTTCGAACTCTGATGTAATATACTTCAGGTGCTGGAATGTAATTTTAATTAATCCATCATTTTCAGGTTTCTTGAAAAATGCCCTGCCTTCAAAATCGGTTTCGAGACTTTCCTGACCTACTTTTACGGAAGCTTTGGAAATTGGAGCACCGGTGAGAGCATCAAAAAAACGTACAACAAGAGAATCGGTTTCAATTTCACTGAAAGCATCTTTTGCTTTTTGACGAACCTTATCATCCTGAGCATAATTAAAAGATGTAAATGCAACCAATAAGATTGCTGTTAATGCAATTAGGTGCAAATATTTAATTTTCATTTTATCCACCATTTATTTTCCAAAATTTAATTTCCCGGAATTGTAACAATAAAATTATCAAAAGCTGCATCTGTCCTGCCGCCGCAATAAACTCCCGGCATACCGCCTGAATAAGTATTTTCATTAATATTTATTACAAGATTATCATTTACATAAGCCATAATATTTTTTCCGCTGCAAACCACTTTAAGATCATTAAAGCCTTCATGGATTAATTGTGTTTTTACCCAATCCACTTGCTTAATCCAATTTGTACCATCCCATTTCTGCAAAGTATAATAACCGCTTGCAGCAATGCTGAACATAAAATGGACTACTCCGTTACCGCCGAAATAAATCCCGAATCCTTCATCCTGCGATCTGCCAACCCATTTAGCTTTTACATAAATAGTACAATCAGTATAACTTCTAAGTATTCTATCCCAATAACATTGAGTTTCAGAACCATTTGAACAGGTAAACACACCATCTCCTAATTTCCAATTAGCATCAGGAGTGAATTCAGTAGTTGAACTATCGAAATTTTCATTAACAACAGTAACCGGTCCCTTGGCAGGAGCGCCGGATAGAGATGAAACTACAAAATCATCAAAGGAAGCGTCGGTGTTACCATCGCAATATACGCCAACTAATCCCCCTTCGTATGAATCATCGGACTGATTAATAACTAAATTATTATTTATGTAAGCCATTATATTCTTGTTATTACAAACTATTTTAAGGTCATTGAAGCCGGATTGAACATAAGTTGTTTGAACCCATTCAACAAGGACTTTCCATTCCGTACCAGTCCATTTTTGCAAAGTATAATAGCCGGAAGAACAAATTCCAAAAGAGTATCTTGCATCGCCAACTCTTCCAAACATAATTCCAAACCCGCGGTCGGTTGCCCTTCCGTCCCATCTGGCTCTTACAGAAATTGAACAATTAGTAAAACTATTATCAGTTTTGCTCCAGTATGCTTTATCGGTAGCTCCGTTTGAGCAGGTAAGCATTCCATTCTTTACAACCCATATATCGTCCTGATAAAATGTTGAAGTTGGAGCATTAAAGTTCTCACTAAATGCATTGGTGCCCGCATCCGAAGAAGGGATTACAATAAAATCTGCAAATGCAGCATCTACCGCACCGCTGCAGCAAAGACCCGTACTGCCTCCTGTAAAATTATCTTCGGTAACGTTAACAACAAGATTATCATTTAAATATCCCATAATATTTTTACCATTGCAAACAACTTTAAGATCATTAAATCCATCCCTTACTAAGGTAGTTTGAACCCAGTCAACAATATCTTTCCATTCGGTACCGGTATATCTGGAAAGCTTATAATATCCGCTGGGCGCAATACTGAAATAGTAGAATGCATCTCCCTGTCCGCCGAAATAAATTCCGAACCCATAATCTTTTGACCTTGCAGTCCATTTAGCCTTGACAGAAATAGTACAATTTGTAAAATCTGTATTTATCCTGCTCCAATGTGACTTACCTTCAACACCATTCGTACATACAAAATTTCCATCTTGTAATTTCCAGTATTCATTTTGAAAAAGCGCAGTTGTAGAACCTTTAAAATTTTCATTTATCATACCGGGATTATTTGTATAGGTCTGAGCCGGCTGCGAATAATTGGGCTGTACAACAGTCTTTTGCATAGTCATTTCAACTACTGCATTCTGATTTTCAGCAATTTCAAATTCCCGACTTGCATTATCATAGCCTGAAGCAGTTGCACGAATTGTGTATCTTCCTTCCACAAGATTTTTCAAGAGTTTCAGCCCCTGCCAGCTATTTACCTGCTTACCATCCCTTTCCAGAACAACATTTGCATCATGCGGCTGTATTGAAAATTGTAGAGTGCCAACTTTAGGAACAAGTGTAAATTTCTTAGAAACATTGTCGCCTATCTTCAGATTAACTATTTCTTCCTGCGGATAATAATTTGCTCTTGTAACTTCTATTTTATAGGTGCCGGGGGCAAATTCTTTCATACTAACATATTGAAACTTTTCTTTATTGATATATATTTCTGCGTCTGACGGGTCGGCTTGAACAGACAGGTAACCTAAATTTTTAGATAAATTAAATGAAAACGTATTTTCACCTGATTCTTTTATATCAATAGTTTGGGTTATATCCAAATACCCGGATTTTTGCAGTTTTAACTCATATTTAGTTGGAAATAAAAATATTTGTTTATTGGTTTCCCCTTTTTCCATAGCATTTAAAAATATCTTAGCGCCGTCGGGAATACTTTGAAAAGTAACTACAACAGGATCTATAGACTGCATTTTATAAGTAAAAAGATTTTTAGTAGCACTAACGTCAATTTTTTCATCTATGGATTTGAATCCTTCCTTTACCATTCTTAGCTGATGGCTTCCTACGGCAATTCCGATTGTATTAACTTTTCCATGCCCTTTGTTAATTCCGTCAATGAAAACATCCGCTTCCTGATCAGACAGAACATTAACAGGTATTAAATCTAACTTTTTATTTCCGGTTATTTTAACCTGCCATACTTCACCGCTATTAAGCTTTATGCCTATTTCACTTAAAATTAATTTAAGAGGTTCAAAACCGGAACAAAATACTTCAATAATTTTTTCGCCCGGGGAAAGGAATAAAAAATCTTTGCCTGGAGAAGGATTATTCTTTACTATCCCAAGGCTTGATTGAAAACTTAATCCCGTAAGATCAGATATAATAATAATGCCTGAACAAATATCACCATTCTGATCGCGGACAGATTTGTTAATCAGCTCACCAGATAAAAGTTCCGAATTACCGGAAACCCTCATTTTAGATAGCTCTTGAGCATTTACACTGCTCAGGGCAATTATTAGAAGCAGGAATAATATTTTTCCATTCAAATTATTTTTCATAAATATTTTCATTTTTAGTTTTCCGATAATTGAATTACCTGAGTAATATTACTTACTCCATGCCCGGGCATACTAAGTCCGGCTGGTGCATTTATATAAGTTGGGTCACATATATAATATTTTTGTCCTTTCTCTGTTATGAAATCCCCGGTAAACGGATCCTTCATTGCAACGGCAGTAGCTAAATGCCCCGGATATTGTACACCAACTACTTTTAAGCCTAATACTTTTTTAATAAGAAAAGCAAAGAGTATAGCTCTATCCTTACAATTAGAATATGGATAATATAAAGTTTCTTCAACAAATAAAGGTTTTTCACGGCCAAATATTTCCTGGTCCGTTTTATAATCAAAGGCAGTCTGCACAAAATGAAGAATGATATTTATAGCATCAATTTCTTTTTTCCCTTTAACTGTTTCCCTCAAAACGTTAAGAATGTCAGTTTTCGAGCCCTCAGATACATCCGCATTGAAATATGTTTCAAATGGTGTAACAGGATAATCTTTATAAAATTCAATTAAATTCTTATTTAATAAAGCACGCAAAGAATATTTAACTGAGCCATATTCAAAATTGTATGTTTTTTCAAGATTATCATTTTGTAATACCGGTGATTGTGTAATAAGAAGGCTGATATTTTTTTCAGCTCCCGGATAGTCACCGTCATATGTAAAAATATTACCTTCCAAATTTTCAGGCGAGTAAAAATTGAAAGCATATATTTTATCATTATTGCCCAATGTAATGAAAGGAGTTTCGTATATTAATTCATTGCTTTTAACAAGAAAAATCAGCTTTTTATTCATTAAACCTAATTTAATATTATAACCTGATTTTATGAGAATATACCAAGCAAAAAGAGTACTCTCATTTTCCTTCCCATTGTTAATTGTTCCTGAAATTCGGCAAACATATTTTATAAATGCCCAATCATTTAATTTCATGTTTTTTCTTTGTGCAGCAAGAGACTCAAAGAAATCATTTAAAGGTACCGAACTTACTTTTCTCCAGTAATCTGCTACTACCTGATTGGTAATATCCGCAGGCATATCAAATGAAATTGCTTTAGGATAAGCCAGTTCATATACTCCGTTATAAAAATTACAAGTCGTAAAATTGTAGTCAGGACGGCTGGTAATAGGTTTAGGAGCTGTATCCACAGGTTTATTTTCGGGCGGTACAGGTTTAACAACAGGAGAAACAACCGGATTAACTACCGGAATGGGAGGATTTTCTTTGGGAGGTTCCTTCTTTGGAACTTCAACCTTTGGAGGCTCCTTCTTAGGAGCTTCATTTTTTGGCGGTTCGTTTTTAGGGACGACATTCTTTGGCGGTTCATTTTTCGGCTCAACTTGCGGTTTAGGCACTTGATTTTCAGGTTTATATACCGGAATATTTTGGGGTTCCGGAGTTTTATCTTTTATGAGGCCTTCTTTGAAAGAAAAAGCTTTCCAGTCCTTTTTAAGAAAATCAGAAAACTTTTTATCCTGCTCTGACAAATACTTTTCAAAATTGGCATTATCCTTTTGAAGCCATTTTTGAAAGTCATCTTGAGCATAGACTGATGAGATTATGAAAACTAAAAAGAATAAAAATGCTTTTTTCATTTGGTCCCTCACAAAAAAATATTTTTAACCTTTGAAACTATTTATGAATTATTAAATCCACTTTGGGAATTCTAATTAAGGTATAATAAAGTTTATTTGCTGAATCCGGGTACCTTTCAAGAACAAGAAAATTGGAAAATTCACAATTAAACTTTGTAGAAACAATTTTCTCGTTGTTTAAATCAACGCCCTTGTGCCCTTCGCTGCTTTTTATCTGAAAAATATTATTGCATCTTGCTTTTACAATAGTTAAGATTGCTTCTTCTTCACTTGTTCTCCAGGCATCAACATCTCTGCCTAATGAAGTATACACACCAACACCATAAAAATAAACATCATCTTCATAAAAGCTAGCTTTTGTCCAACCTGGTGGAATTAAATTTTTAACACTAAGTTTGGGAATTGTATCAAGCTTAATGGAATCGCATGCAAAGGCTTGTATATATTCTTCAGTTAAAATATTTAAATAATCTACTTCAAGAGGAATCAGATTTTGTTTAATAACGAATGAAGTATCATATTTAAAGGAATAGCCGCTAACCCTTCCGTCATCTTCATTTTTATAGTCAAAATAATATGAAAGAACTCCTTTAAGCGCTGTTTTATTTTGCATTTTAAGGAGTTCTCTAACATCTTTCAATGCGCTGAAATTGGAATTCCCGAATCCGGTTAGAATATTAGGATATTTAGCCGGGAAAATAAACCATCTTGGCCATTCCATTACAGTGCTTTGAGCAAATAAAAAATTTGGAAGCAGAAATGCCACGAAAATTATTTTATTTAATATTTTCATAAAATTAGGCGGGCAAAAGCCCGCCTTAATTTAAAATATTACTTACCTTGTTCTTTTTCGTATTTGTCAATCTCTTTTTGAAGTTCTTCAAATGCCTGTGAAGAACGGAATCTCTGGTATAACTGAGGTTTTCCTGCCGACATCTCATCCATGAGAGACATATTTATTTGTTTAGGAGTAATGGCTACAAGAACGGCAACTCTGTATTCGCCATTATCATTAGTAAGTGTTTTTGAATCTTTTTCAGTTGCACCAATAAGTACCTTTTGAGCGAAAGAAGTCTGTGCAATTGAGAATAATTCATTTACTTCAGATTGCTTTCCCTGACCCACTTCTTCCTGATAGTTTTTCTTTAGCCTGTTAACTTTGTTGCTGAAGATTTCGGCAAGTTTTCCCTGTGCATCGGCAATTGCCTTTTGTTTAGCAATATCAGGTCTTCTTGAAAGTCCTTCACCAACAGCAGCAATACCGCCGTCTTCAATCATTTTATTTGCCTGAACTGTAAGATCCTTAAACGGATCTTCTACAGTTTTCCAATTACCGGTACTTTGATTGCTAGCCTGAGCACCCCCGCCGCATTTAACAAAAATCAATGCAATAAATAAAATTCCAAAAATAAATATAGCCTTCTTCATATATCCTCCAATTAATTATTAATAATGGAAATAAACCTATTGTTTAAACAAAAATTAAAGAACTTAAAATGAACTGAGACGATTGGCATATTCTTATTAGATTGCTAATATCTCATTTTTAACTTATTTACTTAATTGATGTCTCAAAAAACTTACGTCAAGTAATTATTACATTTAAAATATTTAAGATATAAAAATAAGACACTCTCATATTTTATAGTTTAAATTAACTTTTTAAGACCAGACAAGCAAGGGTTTATATCACAGTAAGCCGCAAAATAGTTATTTTTTAATTTTCAGGCCGGTTACCTAAAAAATATTAAAATGAAATTTCAAACGAATGATTTTACAATATTAAATTTTTCCCCGGCAAAAAAATCGTCAATTTTCTGTGTTTTAAAGGTCAGAGATAAGAATAAAGGGAATGTAAACACCCATAATTTATCACTTATACCCCTTTTTTAATCACTTTTCTGTGATTAAAATAATGAGCAGTATTTCAAATACTAGTATGATAAAGAATTAACTATTATAGAATGGACGTATTTATACCGAATCTGAAGCTGCTGCGGTCTATATATGTAAGTCGCCAGGCGAATTCAAGGCTTATTGGTAAAGATGAATAACCAACATTAAAACCGGTTTCCAATAGCGGCCTCGTCAGAACTGTATATTGAACGGGCATAATGGCAGCAGATTTCCCGGACATATTTTTCCATGCTGAATTAAAAAACGCTTTAAAACTCAGATTTTGAAAAAACGAAATTGGAAGAAGCCTGTATATTTCTTTTCTAAAATTATATTCAACCATCAGTGTCAGTGTTTGATCTCCGAACATTTTACCTATACCGATAGTCCTGAATGTAAAATCCCTCCCTGTTGCATTAATATTACCGGGAAGCGCATATTGCAGCTGGATTGGCACTGGCCCGTCTGAATAAATCCCGGTTATTTCTATACTTAGGCTTGATGTATTTATGGTATTAATTTCTGCAAAGATATTTGAGTTGTAAGAAATGAAATCCAGATCACTTCCTAATAATTTTGTACTACTAATTAATACTCCGGCACCAAAACTAAAATAAGAATGCCCATTAGATATTTTTTTTCTTAGGTTATTCTCAATCAGATTATCCCTGAAATCAAAATTAAAACCAAGGCTAATTGTATTTAGCCTTGAATTATATATAGGCATATTTACAGAATCGAGTGTGGTAAAACTACTCGTAGGAATATTATGATGACTTATGTTGAATAATGAAAATGTAGTATTCGTTTGAGCTGAATTATCAACGTGATTTGAATACCCTATGTTTAATCTAAGCACAGAAGAAACTTCCATATCAAGTTTTAAATCAAAACCTGTTGTATAATAGAAATTTCTAAAGTCTCTATCGGAAAGGAGGGACAATATAGTAGAAGTAAAAGAACTATACATATTTGAAGAACCGAACAGAGTAGTAATTTTGTTATAGAGATTAAATGAATATTTAATCTCGCTATTGAAATCAAAATAAGATCCGGAAAAACTTTCCTTAAATCGCTGATCAGAAAATCCATTTGAGAGTGCTAATTTCAAATCTGTAGTATTATCAAACAAATTATTTCCCCAACCGCTCAAAGATAAAGTATGTCCTTCCACATGGTTAAATTGATAAATGTCTAATGGGCCGCTAATATAAAAATTTTCGCTTAACTGAAATTGAGGAGAAAAAATTCTTGAAGTATTATAAATAATACCTTTCGGAGATGATTGAATGCTGTCTAATCTTGTAAATGCTGTTTTTTCCTCTGTTGTGAAAGGAATTTTTTCCTGATTTACCCACATTGTTGTGTCTCTGCTAATTGATTTTTGCATAGAGCCTGAATAAGATTGAATCTTAATGTCTTTTTTAATTTCAGATTTAAACTTATAATTGCCAAGTAATGCACTAAAATCATATTCCGTTTTTACAATTCCCACATAATTTGAAACAGCATAAATATGGTAATCAATAGGAAGAACGATCCCATCATCAAACTGTGTATATTGCTGATTTAGAAACACATTTTCAAATATATTCCCCATATTAGCATTTTGGTTTAGCCTTGCATCTATTTTGGTAATAATATTTTCTTTATCAGAAATAAATAACTGCCCAATTAAGCCCGGATCATTTTTATCCTGCGGTGCAAATAATATCCGATAAACTTTTTGGTTATCACATATTAATGTGTCTTCAAGGGTAAATAAATAATATTGCAACGCTTCTGATGAAGCAGGCCCGGGGAATACTCTGCCGTAATAACTTAGCTCTTTATTAGCAAGGTTTTGTATCATTCTATTGCCTACAAAAGTATTTAATGCAGACGGCAGGCCGGAATTTGTTTTTTGTGCCTGCATAATTTCTTTAATAAAGACTTGACCCGAATAATATTCTTTGGTAAAAAATTCTTTTATGCTGCTAATTCTCATCGGCTTGTCTTTCCAGATATTTGATACAAGACCTATCGCTTCATCAAATATGTTTAGATTTAATTGAAAGGATCCGCTTCCAATGCCAACTCCATTATTTTCCCGTATTATGCATCTGTTATGAGAGATGCATTCATAATCTCCAAGACTTGAATATATCTTTCTTATTTGGGCCACAACCTTAGTCATTATGTTAAATGCTTCTGCCGATTTCAAAGAGTCAGAAGAATGATTGTGCCGGTAACTGGCCGGAGTTAAATAGACTGTATCTATAGATTTTCCGGAATTAGAATCAACATCAGAATTAAGTGTCCCATATCCAATAGCGCTGATTGCTAAATTATTTTTCCCTGAATCTAATGTCAGTTCAAAATTCCCGTCAACATTAGCAATAGTAATTTTATGATTATGAGCCTCTTTAACAATGGCATTAGCAATTCCTTTACCCGTATTTTTGTCTATTATCGTCCCTTTAATTTTATAATTCTGCGCAAATAATGAGCTGAAAAATAAAAACAAAAGCATCCAAACAACTTTATTAACGATATTTGCCCCCTAATGTGATATAGTAGTCTTTAGATTAAAATCTTATTATTGAAATATCTAACAAATATTTTCTGCAAAAGTTGCAACATTCGGATTAAAAAATGTGAAAGTATCAAAAATTTATTTTAAGACTCTGGAGTATAATTATTTGATTTGTTGTCTGATAGATTACGATTCAATAAAACACGCCGGAATGCAAAATTGCAATCCGGCGCTTATAATTTTTTATCAATGTTTTTTATCTGCTTGATTCAATAAATTCTGTAATGCCTGTTGAACTTTTTCTAATTCTTTACCTGCCTCAGAGAACTTCTTTTCAGCAGTTAGTTTTATGTAATTATTGAAGGCCTCATTAGCAGCTTTAATTTGCCCGGGTAGTTGTGAAACAGTAATTGGAGTCTGGTTTTCAGTTTTAGCTGCTATTTGCGACACCGGAGATTTGGAGAATAATCCGTTTAATGCTTCATCAAAAGATTTTGCATAACTCATATTATCTCCATGCATTACAACAACAAGCCTTAATTCGGGATAAGCAGCAGTTTCTGCCTGCAGATATATAGGCTCTACATAAAAGAGTGTATTGTTTACAGGAATAGCAAGTACATTTCCTCTAATAACTTTCGATCCGTGCTGGTCCCACAAAGTTAATTGTCCGGAAAGAAAACTATCTTGATCAATTTTCGATTCCACCTGTTGTGGTCCTAAAACCATTTTATCCTTAGAAAATTGATAAGCAAAAAACTTACCATAATTTTCAGCATCACACATTCCTGCAATCCAGCCTATTAGCACCTGCCTGTTTTTAGGAGTGAACGGGCACATTAATACAAATTGCTGTTTTTCTGTCCCGGGCTGCTGCCACATGATGTAATAAGGTTCAACCGGCTGAACCTGATTGTAATATTTATTTGTTGCCCTTACCCATAGATCTTCCTGATTATAAAATACAGTTGGGTCCGTCATATGATATTTTTCATAGACAAGCCCCTGTGTAAGAAGCATATCTTTAGGATAGCGTAAATGTGCCAATAGATTTTGGGGCATTTCACTTTTCTGCTTGAAAAGGTCCGGGAATATTTTACTCCAGACTTTAATGATAGGATCATCCTGATCCATGATGTAGAAATTAACAGTTCCGTCGTAAGCATCAATTACGGCTTTTACCGAATTTCGAATATAGTTAACACCATCAAGGTAATCGCTATTCTGATTGGAAATAACTTGATTACTATTCCCTTCCTGATAATGAATATTTTCAACAGAAGAGAAAGGCTGGCTGTAAGGGAAATATTGAGAAGTAGTATATGCATCAATCATCCAGCACAATTTACCATCAGTCAAAACTAAATAAGGGTCTTTATCATATTGTAAAAAGGGAGCAAGGGTTTTGACTCTATCAAGAATCTGCCTGTGAAACATAATTCTACTTTTTTCGGTCGGGTAATCGGAAAAGAGAAAATTAGTGCCGTCAAATTTCCATCCATATAAGAATTTGCGCCAGAAATTGGAAAGCTCTACTCCGCCTGTACCGGTATAACTTGTATAAACATTTTCTTCACCACTCGGGTAATCAAATTCCTTTACTTTAGAATTTACCACAACAGGTGTTTTCGTAAGCTGGCCAAAATAAATTTGAGGCCTTTTCACTTCCAGAGAGCTGGATTCACTAACCGGAGGAATATCTTTAATTAGTAAATGAGGCAAACCTTCAGGGGTAAATTCATTTACAGCAGCCATAGTTAAACCGTAACCATGTGTGTATTGGAAACGAATATTTACGAACGTTTGACTTTGCACAGGTAAATTATCAAGGTTCATCTCACGTCCCGATATCATTACCTGCCTGTCTTTACCATCTATGTTATAACGGTCAACATCCACATCAGAAAATTCATAATATAACCGCATTGACTGAAATTGCCTGTAGGCGGCGTCTAATGCTTTCCAATCCCATAAACGTATGTTGGAAAAGAGATTTGGATTTGCATTAATTGTAGATTGTGTAAGCGTGCCATCCATTGGATATTCTTTTTCTTCTATTTTATTTAGCCCGAATGCATAGCGGGTAAATTCAATATTATTTTGAATGTAAGGGCGCTCATAAGTAATTTCGTTTGGTTTAACCATAAGCGAATCGAATGCATATGGTAAAATAGAGAAGGCAATTATCCAAACAACAGCGATAAATATTCCGCTAAAAATAAGAATTGCAATACTGGAGGCAGCAGGTGCAAAATGGAATTTCTTTAAAAGAAATTTTTGTATTGCATTCCGAACTCCGGGTATAAGTAATCCTATACTCCAAATTAAGAGAATAATTATAAATATATAGGTTGCCGGTAGAATTATATTTACATCCATCCAACTCATTCCTGCAGCTACGCCGTTCATAGAGTACATTAAATGAAACCGGCTGAAAAATCTTTCTGCTACAATAACCAAAATTAATACTGAAGCATTAAAATAAAGAAGGAAATAAGATTTAGAAGGCTCTATTTCACCATCGGCAGGAATATTGAATAACAGCCTGTTTTCCGCAAAGCGTACAAACACAACAATAAATGAAACAATGAAAGACAAGATTGAAAGCATAAACAACAAATCAATAATGGCATCAAAGAATGGCAGCGAGAAGAGATAAAATCCTACATCCTTACCAAGAATCGGGTCCTGTAATCCTGTATTTACGCCATAGAAAAATTTTAGTATTATTTCCCAATTGTTTACACCCCAGAATCCACCGATTATTAATCCAATAAATCTGGCAACATTTTTTACAATGCGAAAATTTTTCTTTATACCGAGAGTTAAAAGGAAGACAATTATAAATCCTACAAGGGCTCCCGCAGCAGCAAAAAACGCATTTGAATTAACAATGGTCCAAAATCGATTTTCATAACCCAGGCTCTGGAACCATAAAGCTTCGCCCCAAAAATCCATGAACCAGAAAAAGAATAAAGTAAGAGCTGCAAGAACTATACCCGAATATTTCTTTATGCGCTGCCCTTTCTTTTCACCGGTTACAACTAGAAATACCGAAATAGCCAGTAAAACAATCAATAATGCAATGTACATTTATTATTCTCCTCTATAATTTTAAATATTTTTTTCGCTAAACAAATTCTTTCATGAAATACAATATAAACAGTTTTACAAACAAATCATACTGCTCAGGGTCCAATACATTCTGCGATATTGCCTGCTTTTGGACGTATAATAAAAAGGCATGAAAATATGTTTTCATGCCCAGATAAATAATTGATTTTAATTTTATTATTTAGCTAAAACTTTAGGAAACATCTGTTTTAGTAATTCTTTTTCACTTCTTGAATATGACCAGTTTTCTCTTTCAAGTTTTGCTATACCTGCCATCCCTTCTTTTAATCTTGGTTCTAATTTGACCGCCATGTTAAAATATTTTTTTGCATTCTGGATATCTTTATCGCTGAAATAATAAATTGCAAGGCCGAGAACGGCATCCCAATCCTTACTGTCCATTTGAATACATTTCTGTAAATTTTCCACACAAAGTTTTTTATCGCCTGAACCGAGATAAAAGTAACCAAGGTTATCGTAAACTGCTTTATCATCCGGAATTAATTCTTTAGCTTTTAAACCGTTTTCAATTGCCTTATCATACTCTCCCTGAAAGGAATAAACTATACCTATGCCTAAATAACTGTAACCGTTTGGTTTTATTGCAAGTGCCTTATTGTAGCTTTGCAGGGCTTCATTGTATTTGAGCAGATACCTGTTACAGACGCCAATACTGTTGTAAGCCGAATAATACTCTTTATTTACCCCTAATGCTTTTAGGTAGAAGGTTATTGCTTTATCATAGTTTTGCAAATATCTGTAGCAAAGGCCAAGATTGCTATAAACATAATCTTTAGCGGGATCCAGATCAATGGCTTTATTATAATCTTTTATTGCCAGATCAATATTCTTTAAACCATAATAAGTATTTCCTCTTTCATTATAGCTTGCGGCATTCGGCCTTAATTCTATCACTTTGTTCATATCTTTAAGCTCGGAATTGTAATCTTCCAATCTGCCATAGCACAATGCACGGTCATATAAATAATCTGCATCATCGGTTTTATATTCTATGGCTTTTGAATAATATTTAATTCCATCTTCATATTTATCGAGATAATAAGAACATAATCCTTTATTAAAATAGGCGTCTGCATAATCTGCTTTAAGCTCAATGGCTTTATCGAAATTAGTTAAGGCTTCCTCATATTTGGTCATCCCTTTATAACTTAAACCAATATTATACCATGCCCAATGAGCTTTAGGGTCCAGACTAATTGTGGACTTGTAATCCTGCAAGGCTTTTTCCCATTGGCTTAAAGCCAAATAACAATTTCCTCTTGAATTAAATGCTTCAGAATCCTGAGGGTATAACTCAATTGCTTTCGTATAGTCCTTTATGGCTGCATCATAGTTGTTTAATGCATAGTAGTTCAGTGCTCTGTTGTAATATGCGTCCTGATTATCGGGAGAAAGTGCAATAACTGTGGAATTATCTTTTATTGATTCATTATACTTTTGCAAATGATAATAACTTAGTGCCCGGTAAAAATAGGCATTGGTATAATCAGGTTTAAGCTGAATTGCTTTATCAAAGTATTTAACGCCTTCCTGATATTTACTCTGAATATAATTGGCATATCCGCAGTTGTAGTAAGCATTCTCATATTGCGGATTTATGGAAATAGCTTTTTCGTAATCTTTAATTGCCGCATCATAATTTTTAATATTTTTAAAAGCCACCCCTCTGTTGTTGTAAGCATAAACATAAGTCGGCTGCAATTCAATAACTTTGGAATAATCTTTAATAGCATCCCCATATTTGCCGGTATTGTTATAACATATACCTCTGTTATTCAAAGCGGAAACATAATCAGGCCTAATCTTAATGGCCTTAGTATAGCCGCCAATGGCTTCGTCATATTTGGCCAGATTATCAAAGCAGAGAGCTCTGTCGTAAATGGCTTCTGCATCATCAGGCTTGGAAAGTAAATACCTGTCAAAATCTTTAATTGCCTCTTCCTGGCGTGATAATAATCTTAGGCACAATCCTCTGTTGAAATAGGCATCTAAATTGGAAGGGTCAATAGATAGAGAAGAAGTATAATCTTTAACTGCCTGACTATAATTCTTCATATCGTCATAAACCAATCCGCGGTTATAATATGCATCGGGATAACTGGGATTGTATTGAATTGCTGAATTATAATCATTTATCGCCTCCTGATACTGTTTTAAATCAAAATATGCTACTCCTCTATTGTTATAAGCATCCGCATAATCGGGTTTTAATTGAATGGCTTTTGTAAAATCATTTACAGCATCATTATACTTCTTAAAGTAGCTGTTGCAATTTCCCCTGCCGAAATATGCATATGCATAATCAGGTTTCAAGCCGATTGATTTTTCAAAAAAAGTAACTGCTTCTTGATATCTTTGAAGACTCTCATAGCATAAACCAAGGTTATAATAAGCATAGGAATTATTAGGAGCATATTGTAGTGTTTTATTGTAATCGTCCATAGCTAAAGAGAATTTGCCAAGAGCATAATAACAGTTCCCCCTATAAAAGTAAGCATTATCAAAAGAAGGAGCAAGGTTAATTGCGTTGGTGAAATCATTAAGGGCACTATCATATTGTTTATTATTATATTTAGTAAGCCCTGAATTGAAATAATCATTTGCTGTTTGGCTAAACAACATATTAACACTGGAAAGAAGAAACAAAACAGATAATAAAGCAAAAAACTTTTTGGATATTTTAATCGTGTTCATCTTTCACTCCTGTCTATTAATAAATATTATTTTCAATAAACAACTGAAAAACGTAAATAACTTTTTCAAAAAGGAGAAGCTAGAACATGTTGGGCACAATTAAATAAATAAATTTGTACCTCTTTATTTTGCAACTTAGCAATTATAACTAAGTTTTCAAAGGAATTGTTTCTGCTAATTGGTTTTTACCTAAGCTTGAATTATGTCAACTAATTAGATGTTCCCTATTTTCAACAAAAACGGAAAGTTTAGTTGACAAAAATATTAGAAAGAGCCATCTTGAATTGAATATTACTTCAATAATGATATTAATCACATCTGATTTACAAGTAGTTTTATCAAATAACCTCTGCTTTAGCCAGGCAAAACAAACCGGTAACCTTGCCGGCGAGTGTACCGTCCTTCAATGTAAGAAACTTTTTCTCTATTTCGACAGAATCATAATTTTCAATTAGGTTTAATCCTTTTTCCAAAAGATATTTCGATAGTTCCCCTTCTTTAAATCCGCTTTGTGTGAACTCGGCAGTATATCGCGATTTCATCTTTTCATGAAGCTCTTTAGCTTTGTACCTTTTAAACATATCAGGACCGGTAATTGCATAATCAAAACAGATATGACTGCCGGGTGCAGAATTTGATTTTACAAATTCGAATGTATCACTAATAGTTTTATGAGGAAGATAATAAGTTACCCCTTCCCAAATAAAAATTGTTTCAACATCGATTCTAAAACCTTCTTTTACAAGTGCATCCTTTAAACTTTGTTTATTAAAATCGATTTCCACGAAAGCTAAATTTTCCGGAATTGGAACATTTTCTTTCTTTAAGATTTGTATCTTACGCTGTTGTGTTGTACGTACATCAAGCTCATACAGCATAGTGTTTCTAATCAAATCCTTGAATCTGTAAGCTCTCGAATCATATCCCGCACCAAGAAAGACAATTTGTGGAACATTTTCAGATAAACCGGCTTGTACTATTGAATCAAAAAACTTTGTCCGGGCGATAAAGAATTCATAAGAACCGTCAGTAAAAATATTCTGCCGTATATATTCCCTTGAAGTAATATCTTTTAAGGGCCTCCTGGTATCCAGAGTTAAGAATATTTCTGCGAGATAGTCTGCTCCTCTGATTTCTTCATTCTCTTCAAGATTTGAAAAAGCCCTGCAGAATGCTACAGTCATTGCAGTTTCCGATGGGCGGTCTTCCAATGACTTACTCTTGCTTTGTTCAATACTCTTTATACCCAGAATATTCCCAAAAGGATCTGTTAATCTGGCAGTTCTTCCATCAGGTACAATTGTAATTTCAGACACGGATTTTGCACCCAATTTAAGTAATTCATTATATGAGAAATCAATATCATCAACTTCCCAGAAAACAACAGTGCTGTTATCGTTTGTAATTGTATTTTTCTGCTGCCAAGGTAATAGGGATAAAACAGTATCGCCTATTTTGAACAGAATCATTATGGGAGAGACAAAAAATGGTTCCAAACCCAACAAAACTTGGTACCACTTTGAGGCTTCTTCAAGATTATCTACCAGATATGCTACATTTTTAACCGACTTAAACATATTACCCCCGCACAGATTGTTTCTTTATTCAGTCCTTTTTTAAATTTGAATTTTTTATAATAGATTAATATACTAATTATTATTAAAACTATTTTATTATGTTTGTAATAATAAACAATTGCAATTATTTTCATAAGTATTAAACAAATTTTTATGACAAAAATCGTACATCATCCGATAATAAGCGTTTCAGAAATAACGCGCCCTACGTATCTTGAAATAAGCTTAAATGCACTGAAAGATAATTTTAAAAATATAAAATCTTATGTTGCTCCAGCTAAGATAATGACAATTGTAAAAGCAAATGCATACGGTCATGGATTGGTTAGAGTATCTCAACTTTATCAGGAATTAGGTACCGATTATTTTGGTGTCGCAGTACTTGAAGAAGGATTATTGCTAAGGGCAGAAGGTATAACAAAGCCAATTTTAGTGCTTGGCGGAATACTTAGCGATCAGATTCCATTATTTATTAAAAATGATTTAAGCATTACAGCATCGTCAATCGATAAACTAAACCAGATTGATTCCTTCGCAGAAGAACTGAAAATTAAAGCAAAAGTCCATCTAAAAATTGATACGGGGATGGAAAGAATAGGCATACATTATTATTCTGCAGAGAAATTGTTGGAATTAGCATTTAAGAAGAAAAACCTTATAATAGAAGGTATCTATTCACATTTTGCTAATGCAGAAGCTTCGGATTTAACCCATGCCAGACTTCAGGTTGAAAGATTTGATGAAGTATTAAGTTTCTTTGAAAAAAACAGCATTGAAATTCCTTTCAAACATATTTCTAACTCGGCTGCAATTTTACAAATACCTGAAGCAAGATATAATCTTGTCAGGCCCGGCATTTTACTTTATGGAATTTATCCCGGTAAAGAAACAAAGCAGACTATAAAAGTAAGGCCTGCTTTAAACTGGAAATCGCGAGTAGTTTATTTTAAGGTAATAAAAGCGGGGCATCCGGTTGGGTATGGTTCTACATGGCAGGCTGATCATAATATCCGCGCTGTTACTGTTCCTGTCGGTTACGGGGATGGATACTTCAGAAAACTTTCCAACCGCTCAATGGTAATTCTGAATGGGAAAAAATATCCTTCAATCGGCACTGTTTCTATGGATCAAATAGTTGTCAATATTGAAAATGATTCAGGGTATAATGGCGATGAGGTTATTCTGCTCGGCTCAGACGGCATTAATTCAATTACTTGCGATGAAATGGCAGACTGGGCAGAAACAATTCCCTACGAAATACTCACTAACATTAATACCAGAGTACCCAGAATATATGTGGAGTAGTGTTCATTAAAAAATTACATCTATTTCTTGATTAGAAGCGTATCTCCCTGCTTGATAGTACTGTTTTTGTTATAGATGTTTTGAGGGGATACATTATACATTTTAGCTATTTTGGTAATGTCATCCTTTTTGCCGGCAACATATATAACAGATGAATCTTTCTTAACCCTGTTCAGGGAATCAATTTTTTCGGAAATAAATTTCTTAAATTCTTTTGAAGGAGTTCCTTCCAATTTTTGCATAGAAGCTTTGGTAGTAATTGTAAGAGAATCAATTTCCCTGAACACAAGGAATAAACCAGCCAGAATGATGATAATCAACACAAGAAAAACCTTATCAATATTTTTTATAAACGAACCGGAGTTTTGTTTTAAACTACCCCCTCCGCCTTTATATTTTGATAGTTCGTTTTCAAGAAATTCAATCTTTTCATTTAATGGAGATAATTTAGAATTTAATGCTTCTTCAAAACGGACATCATTTTTGTTTTCTAACATGACTTTTTTATTCTCCTGTTCATTGAAAATATTTTTTTTACCGGGGAATAATCCCATACCCATTTCGAGCACTTCAGAAAACTGAAGTTCCGATACTTTTATTTCGTATCCGTTAACACCTTGAATTTTATCAAATCCCGATGCAAGAATAAATCTTTGTACAGGTGCAAGTTCAATTGAATGGCTGTAACAATATTCAATAAATTTTCTGTTCATTTCATCACTGATTATATCTGAAGCAACAACAACGCTGTTGGAAGAAGATGCTTTACAAAAATCTATTTTTGCTTCCACTCCTTTAAAAATCTGAAGGCTTAAGGGAAGAGTCTTATCATTAATTACAAGAAATTTAGAAGCATCCATTATCATTGAAAGATAGTTTAAAGCATCTGGAGCTGATATTACGCATCCATTATACTTGTATGCGAGGCATCCCCCATAGTAATTTCTTCTTTTGTTTCTGTCAATGCCGGCAAATTTATACCCTATAATAAAGATATAATTTTCATCCGGTCCGTAATTACCGGATTGAGCAGCAATTTTTACGAAACTAAGAAACTCTCTATCGGGACTAATTTCAAGCCCGTAAGGGAGCTGAAATATTTTTTCAAGAACTTCCCTGTTAAAATTCTTTATTATACCTTCAGCCTGCAGAATCCGGAAATCTGCTTTCTGATCAAGAAGCTGGCCGAAAATAGCAAAACCTAATTCGTTAATTGATCGTAAATCCATTTGCTTAAATCCTTACCATATTTAAGGTCAATTTTGCCTATTTTATCATCGGCAATTTCGCCAATGCTGAACGGAAATACCTTAGGGTTATTCAATTTTTCAGATCTTAGCCAGTTTGCTGTCTGAACAAGATTCTTGTTGAAAAATTCTTTAAAATCTTCTCCGTCATTCTGTAAATCCCATTTGGAAACTACAAGCGCTATGGGAGTAGATAATGCATTATACTCAATAAGCCTGTTGAAGAACTGCCAAATTAAAAGATCATCTTTTCTGGCACTTGCAACATCTGTAACAATTAAAAACAATTTAGCAGTTTTAATATAATTTTCAAATTCGGCTAAAAGCTTGCCATCCCCTTCGCGCATATCACCGGCGGATAAGTCCTCACCCGCCATTTCAAGAAAGGTTATCTGCAGTAATTCGCTTTCTTCAGATTTATAAAATTCAACACCCATGTCAATTTCAAGTATTTCCCCCTTTTTGCTGCGCGGCGGAAATTCATAATTATTAAGCTTCTCAAGCCATTGCAATAATAAGAACTGGTTACCCTTTAAATTCTTGGGATTGTGAAACACTACTGTATGCTCAAAAAGAATTTTTGCTATTGCAGCCATTAAAGTTGATTTACCAACTCCTACATTTCCAAAAGTAAATATATAATTCGTATTCGCTTTCAATTTTTCAGGTTTGTCCATAACTATCCAAATTTTAATATTTGCGTAATTAATTTAACTTATTATTTTATTCCCACGAAATCTTCTTTGCGGATTTTTTCTCTTCACCGGAGGGCTGATTATCTGAATCCCCAAAAATATCATTTATCTTTTTCTTCTTCCTGGGCATATGAAGTATTACAAGAGCAATGAAGAGAGGAAAATCAAGGAGAAAACTTAAAAACGCTGATAACATTATCGATACTTTCTCTTTGCTTGTAAGAGTTTCATCTCCGGATAAAAATTTTATCATTGACTGTAAAGCAAAATCAGGCTTACCTGCATTTGATGTGCGCGCTGCAGGAGTAAAATTGAATTTTGGGTTGATATTCCTCACAATAACTCCCAATTCATTATATTTCCCAAATGCATCATCCAGTACCGTAGGATAATCTTTTTCTTTTGCAAGAAGCAATGTGGAATCAATCCTATTATATGTCTTTGTTAATTCACTTTTGAATTTAGACTTTACCGTATCAAATTTTTCCTTTGCCTGAGTAAACTGCGCCATAGCATCAGTCTTCTGATCGACCAGCGCCTGATAACGCACCCATTTGCCGGGACGTAAAACATTTTTATCTTCAGCATCGGCTTTCTTTGAAAGGGAGTCAACTTTTTTCTCTGATTTTGAATAACCGTAAAATTCATCAACAGCATTCAGCCCGTTTACTTCAAGCCCGGTAAGTTTTATTTTGATCTGTTTTAATTCATCAACGTAAATATCCTTAGTTATGAATTTTCCGTAAATTGAATTAAAATTGAAAAACATACTTATCATAGCAAACAGAAAGAATGTAAAAATGAGTGCTGCCGCCCTTCCCTGCCTTAAATACTCACTAACCTTTAAACTTGCAAAAACTAAAAATGAGCTTACGGCAATTGCAAATGCCCAGGCTACTATGCTTCCAAAAAATCCCGTGGTATTCCATACAAGCATGAAACCTTCGGCAGTAGTATAAGCACTGATAATTGCCAAAACAAATACCGAGAAATAAAGGAGGTTTTCAGTCTTTGCCAAATTTTCTTTTTTCATAATAATTTACCTTCCATATTAACTGTAATTTTATGTAGTGCTATTGTGATTTTTCAATCAATATATTTTAAACCGCATTTTGTATTTGACGTTTTAGCAGCCTATTCTGTTTCCTTTATACAGATTTTTATCATGTATGTCAAAAATAGTAATTTTGCACGGATCTTGAAGAAACAATTCAATTTAAGTGCTAAGGATTTTGGAAATCTTATTTTCAGGATTTCGAATGGTAGCATAATAGATTATGGGTTGATTACCGGGCAATGTCTTAATATAGGTTTAATCTCATTAAAAATAAGAGTGATATTCGTTTGTTTCTAATTATTTACATATTTTATGTGCTATTTAGCATTTAATAACGAAGATATATTGACAATTTAACATATATACCTTATATTATTCATATGTAATTTTCTTAATATAACATTGGAGATAACATGGAACCAAAAAAGAAATCATGGGCAGAACCATACAAAATTAAAGTCGTTGAATTAGTACACATGACTTCATATGAAGATCGCAAAAGAGCTTTAGCTGAAGCAGGATATAATACTTTTCTACTTAAATCTAAAGACGTTTATATTGATCTTTTGACAGATAGCGGTACCTCTGCAATGAGTGACAGGCAGTGGGCAGGCATGATGCTTGGTGATGAAGCTTATGCAGGAAGTGAAAATTTTTATCATCTTGAAGCAGCTGTTCAGAAATATTACGGCTACAAATATTTAGTACCTACTCACCAGGGAAGAGCCGCTGAACATATTATCTCCCAGATTATGATTAAAAAAGGGGACGTAATTCCAGGTAACATGTACTTTACTACTACAAGAGAACATCAGGAATTAGCAGGCGGTAAATTTGTTGATGTTATTATTGATGAAGCTCATGATCCAGACAGCCTCCTTCCTTTCAAAGGAAATATTGATTTAAATAAACTTCAGGCAGTTATTGATAAATATGGTGCTGATAAAATTCCTTACGTTTCTCTTGCTACAGCAGTTAATATGGCAGGCGGACAGCCGGTTTCTATGCAGAACATGCGCGATGTACGCAATTTGACAAATAAATATGGAATTAAAGT
>TBL_comb47_HYPODRAFT_10000057_pt1 | contig 129294 bp, 96 predicted proteins | sample TroBogypolimnion_40_FD_10682 | JGI IMG/M metagenome (IMG submission 10682)
AAGGGAGTCTGCGGTACATCAGCAAAGCAGCTTAAAACAATTATTGTCCCAGACGTAGACCAATATCCAGGTCATATCTCATGTGATTCTGAGTCAAAATCTGAAATTGTAGTACCAATAATAAAGAAAGATACAGCAGAGAAAACGTTTCTTGGAGTACTTGATCTTGATAGCACATCATATAATTCATTTAACGAGACGGACAAAAAATATCTTGAATTATTATGCAAGTATTTAGCAGAGGAAATTTTTTAAGGAAAATATGGCTTTTATAGTAACAGCAAGGAAATGGCGCCCTCAGCGTTTTGAAGATGTAGTAGGACAAGAACATATTACTTCTACGCTTAAGAATGCGATAAAAAATAACCGAATAGCTCATGCATATATATTCACAGGTCCGAGGGGTGTGGGCAAAACAACTACTGCCAGAATACTTGCAAAAGCTCTAAATTGTCTTAATCCAGTGGACAATGAACCTTGTAATGAATGCGAACTCTGCCTTTCTATCCAGAACGGGCAGTCAATGGATATATTTGAGATAGATGCTGCTTCAAACCGTGGAATTGACGAAGTAAGGACATTACGCGAGTCAGTAAAATATGCACCTTCCCGGGGCAAATACAAAATCTATATCATAGATGAAGTTCACATGCTTACAAAGGAAAGTTTTAATGCTTTCCTTAAGACATTGGAAGAACCACCGGCTCATACTATTTTTATTTTTGCTACAACAGACATACATAAAGTGCCCCTTACAATAATTTCCAGGTGTCAGCGGTTTGATTTCAGAAGAATACAATTGAATACCATAAAATTGCTGTTATCTGAAATTGCCACTTCGGAGAAGATTGATATTGATGATAAGACTCTTACAATAATTGCAAAAAAAGCGGACGGAGCATTAAGAGACGCCGAAAGTTTCTTTGATCAGATAGTTTCGTTCTGCGGAAATAAAATTGACCCTGAAACTGTTTCAAGGATGCTTAATCTGATAGATGATGATATCTATTTTAATATATCTGATGCTATTCTCGAGAAAAACTTTAATGAAGTTTTCACTGTTTCGGAGATAATTTATAATAAAGGATACGACTTTATAGATTTTATTAACGGTTTGATTGAACATTTCAGAAATATTCTTACAGTAATCCTTACAAGTAAAACAGAACTTGTAGAAACCGCGGAAGTTTATATTCCAAGGTATATGAATTATATAGGTAAATTTAATGAGAGCGATCTACTCAGGATTCTTAATTTTCTTAACAAAACACAGCAGGAATTAAGATTCACTCAAAACCACAGACTGAAAGTTGAAATTTCACTAAGTCAACTAATAGGGCTTTTCAGAACTGCGACAATATCCGAAATGATAAACCGGGTTGGAACATCAGATAAAAATATTTCCGGAGAATCTGAAAAAAAAAACTTTAGTCTTCCAGACATAAGGAATCATAATTCAGAACCATTTATAAGTCCGATACCTCCGGTTTCACCTATTGTGAAAAATGTGAAAGAACCATATTTGTCAGTCCCAATTCCTTCCCCATCGAAATTATCTGAAAAGAAGAATTCTGAAGATAAAGCTGACAAATTGTCAATTAAAGCAAAAAAAACACCAACAGAAGAAAATAGCAATAAACCCATTGAACAACATGAATTATTATTTGAAAAAGTTGTTCAGAATTGGGATGAATTTGTAAATCTGGTTGTATCTGAAAAGAGACTTACACTTGGCCCATATATTGGGAGCGTTAAAGTATTAGGTCTGGATGGGAACAAAATAAAAGTCTGGCTTGATGATGAGCACGGGAAAAAATCCTTTCAATTTGACAAGGAATATTTGAGCAAAAAGACTAACGAAATATTTGGTAAAAAGCTCACATTTCAGTTTGAAAATAAACTCCCGGAATCCTTATTAAACAAGGCAGGTAATTTAAGTCCTAAGGGAGAAGTAGAGAAAGACGATCCGATAATAGACCTGATAGTAAAGGAGCTGGGGGGAGAAGAAATGCTTGGGTAATTCGATAATTTGAATTATTTCAGTATAATATTGTGAATATTTCCTTTCAAAGATGATCATTTCTGTTTTGAGAATCCACCTAATTTAATTATCTTTATTACTTATGTCCAAAAAATTAATAATAGCTATAGATGGTCCAGCAGGGTCCGGAAAAAGTACTTCTGCAAAAATAATTGCCAAAAAACTTGGCTACTTGTATATAGATACAGGAGCAATGTACAGAGCGGTTACATTTTTAGCTCTTAAGCACAATCTAATGGACAATTTAGAAGCAATAGTAGAAGTTGCAGAGAATTCAGAGATTAAGCTTAAATATGTTAAAGGAAATACACTTGTTTTTGCAGATAACAACGATATTACAGAAGACATAAGATCATTCGAAGTGAATGACAAAGTAAGTATAATCAGCAAAATTGAAGGTGTAAGGAAAGCGCTTGTTAAGAAGCAGCAGATGATGAAGCATGACGGGGAAGGAATAGTAATGGAAGGCCGGGATATTGGATCAGTTGTGTTTCCTGATGCTGATGTAAAGATATTCCTAACTGCCGCACTTGATGAAAGAGCACTAAGAAGAGCACGAGAGTATGAACTTAAAGGAACAGGAGTTCCGTTTAATAAAATAAAAGAAAATCTGCGCCAAAGAGATATTATCGATTCTACCAGAGACCTTAGTCCCCTAATAAAAGCCCAGGACGCATACGAAGTTGATAACACAAAAATATCAATCGAAGAACAGGTAGAAATAATTTATGAGCAGGTTAAAACTGCCGCACTAAAGTTTGGTGTAGAGATATAGATCAAAGAATAATTTTGTTACAGCCATCATAACTATTGTTCAACTAATTTTCTGTCCTCTTTCTTTCTGATGGCAAAAGAGAGCAGACAGAAGTAAAATTCTATTTTCAGGAGGTTAAATGCCCGAAGAAACCAAAGTAATATCCAAGTCAGTGACAGACGATGATTACGAAAAAGCTAAGAAGAACTTCAACAGTGATGATTACTCAAAAGAAGAATTCTTAACGTTAGCGAAGCTATATTCCGATTCTTTTAGAGACGTAAAAGAAGGCGAGATGATAAAAGGGAAAATTGTCCGAATAGTGGGCGATAGTGTAATTGTAGATGTCGGTTTTAAATCAGAGGGATCGATTCCCAAAAGTGAATTCTACGATGTTGAAGAGATAAAGGTTGGGAGAGAAATTGAAGTAGTTCTTGAAAGCGTAGAAGATCAGGAAGGAAACCTGGTACTTAGCAAACAGAGAGCTGACTTCTTAAGAATATGGGAAAAAGTTGTAGGCGCACATGAAACCGGTGAAATTCTCCAGGGTAAAATTCTCAAGAGAATCAAAGGTGGAATGGTTGTGGATCTTATGGGAATGGAAGCATTCTTACCGGGCTCACAGATAGATATCCGTCCAATCAGAGATTTTGATGCATTTGTAGGCCAGACAATGGACTTCAAGGTAGTTAAAGTTAATATTCCAACTGAAAATGTTGTAGTATCTCATAAAGTACTAGTTGAAGAAGAAATTGCAGATCAGAGACATGCTATTCTTGACAGCCTTGAAAAAGGTCAGATTCTCGAAGGAACAGTTAAAGCAATTACAGATTTCGGAGTTTTCGTAGATCTTGGCGGTGTAGACGGTTTAGTACATATAACTGACTTAAGCTGGGGCAGAATTAACCATCCAAACGAAGTAGTTAAACTTGATCAGACAATAAAAGTAGTTGTTACAGATTTTGATGAAGAAAAGAAGAGAATCTCATTAAGTCTAAAGAAGCTTCTCCCCCATCCATGGGAAGATATCGAAAGCAAGTATCATATTGGAGATAAAGTTTCAGGCCGCGTAGTATCATTAACAGATTACGGCGCATTCATTGAAATCGAAAAAGGAATTGAAGGATTAATTCATAATTCTGAAATGAGTTGGACCCAGCATATAAAGCATCCTTCACAGGTTGTTGCAATGGGACAGGTTGTTGAAGCAATTATACTTAGTCTGGATAAAGAAGAAAAGAAGATTTCTCTAGGAATTAAACAATTAGAACCAGATCCATGGGATACCTTAATGCAGAAATATCCTGTTGGTTCAAGCCATTCAGGTGTAGCAAGAAACCTGACAAACTTTGGTGTGTTCGTTGAACTTGAACCAGGAGTTGACGGGTTAGTACATATTTCTGATTTATCATGGACAAAGAAAATCCGTCACCCCGGAGAAGTAGTCAAGAAAGGAGAAAAACTTGATGTAATAGTTCTCGGAGTAGATGTTGATCAGAGGAAAATATCACTAGGGCACAAACAGGTTGAAGAAAACCCCTGGAATATATTCGAGAAAGTTTATACTGTAGGTACCATTACAACCGGAAAAGTTGTAAGAATAATTGAAAAAGGACTTATAGCAGAACTTCCTAAAAAAGTAGACGGGTTTGTTCCAACAACACAGCTTGTTCCAAGTAAAGTAAAGAATATTGCCAATCATTTTCCGATTGATGATGTAATTCCATTGAAGATTCTTGAATTCGATAAAGAAAACAAGAAAATTGTACTCAGTGCTATTGCAGCATTAAAGGAAAAAACTGAAGATGATATCAGAGCATATTTAGACAAACATAAGCTTGAGAGAGTTACTCTTCAGGATATTATGAATGTTGATACTGGTTCTGTTGATACATCAGACTTCCCTATCTTTGAAGTACCTGATGAATCACCATCCAGCAGTTCTAAAAAAGAATAAAGTTGAATGTAAAATATTCAATAAACAGAGCGGGATCATTTCCCGCTCTTTATTTTTAAATGAATTATGAATAAGAAAGTCGCATTACATACATTGGGATGCAAACTGAACTTTTCAGAAACATCCACAATTGGAGAACAGTTCCAGGGAAGAGGTTATGATATTGTCAGTTTCAAAGATAAAGCGGACATATATGTTCTTAACACCTGTACGGTTACGGAACATGCAGACCGGGAATGCCGCCAGTTAGTAAGAAGAGCCTTAAGATTGAACCCAGAAGCATATATTATTGTGACCGGATGTTACGCCCAGCTCAGTGCTGACGAGATTTCAAAAATTGATGGTGTTGATGCAATACTTGGCACTAATGAGAAACTAAAGCTCTTTTCACTTATTGATAATTTTGAGAAAAAAGAACTTGCCTGTATTTATGTATCCCCTGTTAACCAAACAAGCGAGTTCGGAGCTTCACATTCTACAGATTCAGATAACAGAACCAGAGCATTTTTCAAAATACAGGACGGATGCGATTATAAATGTTCATTCTGCACGATTCCCCTAGCCCGAGGAAGCAGCAGAAGTATGGATCCAGATAAGGTAATTGAAGAATTCAAGCAATTAGTAGAACATGGATACAGAGAAATAATTCTTACAGGAGTTAATGTAGGAGATTATGGGAAATCATTTAGCAGCAACTTAAACGACCTGTTGAACAGGATGGTTGAAGTGCCGGGAAACTTCAGAATAAGAATCAGTTCAATTGAGCCAAACTTATTAACAGATGATATACTGCAGCTAAGCAATCAAAACGAAAAGATGTGTAAACATTTTCATATTCCACTTCAGAGCGGCAATCCAGAGATTTTGCGGCTTATGCAGAGGAGATATAATGTTGAACAATATTCAGAATTAATACATAAGATCAAAGCCGCAAATAATAAATTCGGTATTGGAGTTGATGTAATTACAGGATTCCCTGGTGAAAGTGAAGATGATTTTCTGATAACATACAATTTTCTAAGAGATCTTCCTGTTTCTTACCTACATGTCTTTACTTATTCAGAACGACCCAACACAAAAGCTATTTCAATGGAAGGTTCAGTAGATTTTCTTGAGCGGAAAAAGAGGACGAATATGCTTAGGCTACTCAGCGAGCGGAAAAAGAATCTTTTCTATGAAACCATGATAGGAAATGAAGTAAAAGTATTATTTGAATCTGCCAATGATGAGGGGAAAATAAAAGGATTCTCTTCAAATTATGTCAGAGTTTCACATCCTTTCAATCCAGCACTAATTAATCAATTTGCATACGTAAAGGTTAAATGTGTAAATAATTCTCTATGTGAAGGTGAAATTCCAGAGAATAAAAAATCATTTGATTTGATGGCTTGTTAATCATATAATTGTAATTAAAAAAACATGACTAAACTATTCATTATCCTACTCCTCCTGACAATTACTGTCTTTTCGCAGAATCATAAAAATATTATGGAACTGAAAGAAGACAGCAGGCAAAATATTCAAACGGTAAATAACTCCACCACACCTATTCAACAGACTATTAATAAAAAGAGTGTCGGGCTAGCTATTGTTTATTCACTTCTACTTCCCGGAATGGGGGAATTATATGCGGGGAATTATACAACCGGTAAATACTTTACAATTGCGGAAGGTGCATTATGGGGAACATACATAGGAATGAACACATACGGAAGCTGGCAGAAAAGCAGGTATCATTCATTTGCTGCTTCGAACGGAGGAGTTAGCACTGCCGGTAAGAATGATGATTATTTTTCAAATATAAGTTTATATCTCAACATCAATGATTACAATGATGACATGGCACGAAACGGAGAATTCAGTAAAATGTACAGTGTTGGGCAGAACTACTGGAAGTGGACAGAAGCTGACAGGAGAACTTACCGAGCTATGTGGGTATCGAGCGAGTCGGCTTACAACAATGTAAGGTTTGTAGTAGGGGCATTTGTATTAAACAGGATTGTCAGTGCAATTAATGCCGTCAGGGTTACAATTGCGAATAACAAAAGTCAAACGCAGGATATAGGGTGGAATGTTTCAACGGGAGTATCAGAACAGGCAAATCTACCGACCAGTTTTGTGATAAACTTTCAGACTAACTTTTAATAATAGCGGGAATCATCTTTTCAGATATTTTTAGAAGCTAAATTTACTCTGCTGTAATCGTATTTAAACGGAATCTTAATAGTAAACTTCGTCCCCTTACCAATCGTGCTTTCCACATCGATTTCACCACCTAGCATATTGGCAAATTCTCTGCAGATTGTAAGCCCAAGACCGCTGCTATGATTAGATTTATTGTCATCTTTAAGTGAAACAAACGAATCAAAAATACTTCCAAGTCTCCCTTCAGGAATTCCCGGCCCGGTATCTTCAACAGATGTAAATATTTCATATTCGTCAACGGATTTCTGTTTATTTTCATAGGTAACAGTGATCCTTCCATTGTCAGTAAATTTCAGAGCATTAGCAATAATATTTATCAGAATCTGTCTGAATTTTACTGCGTCAGAATAGACTAGATTCTGAGAATGATTATTATTTATCATTAACAATTTATTGGACTTAATATGGGCGAGCGGCATTAACAACTGAATAGAATTTTCGACCTCTTCATTGAGATTGAAAAGATCATTCTCAACAACAATCTTTCCTGTTTCTATTTTAGCATAATCAACAAAGTTATCGATTGTATTGAGCAGTCTCTGCAAAGAAGTTTTAACAGATTGAGAGTAATTTTTTAATTCTTCCGAAGATCTGAGATTTCCGTCATTGAGCATCTCAAAATACATAACAATAGAGCTTATAGGAGTTCGGACTTCATGATTGATTTTAGCCAGAACTTCAATTTTTTGTTTTTTTTCAGCCAACAGCTTTTGAGCTGTTTGTTCTTTTTCAGTTGTTTCTTTAAGGAGCAGGGATATCGCCTCATCTTTAGTCTTTTGTTCCAACACTAGTTTATTTCTGAGGTTATAAGTGATAAAGCTTGCAGCTACACTCAAAAAGCTAATAAGGCACACAAAAATAACGAGTGAAAAAAGATTAGGCAGAAGATAGATATTTGAATTATTGAAAATAATGGAAGCGGCAAAAAGTAAATTGTAATAAATAGCGACAATAATCTGGTTCTTTGTTTCCCAGCTAAAAATGATGGCGGTTGTAAAAATCAAAAGAGATAAAATCTGAGAGTTTATATATACCGTTCGCGGAATTTTATAAATAGTAATAATAAAAGAGCCAATAAGCGAGATCAAGAAAAAGTGCGTAAGAACAATTGAAAACCTGTGGCTGTTCTTCCTGAATGAAAGGCCAAAAATGCACAGAGCAATTATTGTGAAGATTAACCTGGCAAAATAAATTTCAAATATGAAACTCTTGAAGAAATAAATTTCAAACAGAAGTGACCAGCATCCAACTATTATTCCAATGGCAGATAATATTCTGAGTGAATTTAAATTTTTCTCTTCAATTTGGTGAATTTCTGTCATATTCCTATTTTAATTAAAATCTTTGTATCCCTAAAAATCGACTATGTAATATAGTTTAACTATGTATAATTAAAAAGCCAGTCAGATTAGAATTTTATTCTATCAGTTCATTTTTTGGAAATATCTTCTAAATGATTGTCAAATTTATCACGTAATCAGGGTATTTCTAATGGCATATAAGTTGTGAGTAACTGAATTGACGCTAAGATAGATATAATCAGAAAAGTGTCTGTGATCTCAATCAGGACTTGAATTCAGACCCAATTAATGGGCTTTTTTGTAAACAGTTGGGATATTAGGTCGAGTGATAATAAACCAGTACACTAAGCAGGATCTTATATCCTTGTCCGATTCTGACAAATTCTGGGATAAGAAAAATATATCTAATATTCGAGGGAAACTACATCACCTACTTAAAAATCCAATTCTGGATCAAAATGATCTAGTTTTATTCACAGGAGAGGATAACGACCAGGTAGTTAGTTATTTAAGTATTTGTCCTGAGCTTATCAAATTAAACGGCCATCCGTCAAAAATTTATTGGCTCAATTCCTGGTGGGTTGACCCATCCTTTCAGAACACAGGAATCGCTGGTTTTATATTCTTTAAGGCATGGAATCTACTAGAAAAGAACATTGCTGTTTCTTCATTTAGCGGATCAGCTGAACAGTTTTATAACAGGATTGGGAAATTTGATGTTCTTAAAGATAAATATCGGCACAGTATATTTCTAAATATAGACACGAATCTTATATTGCTTAAATTCAGTTTTCTAAGACCTATTAAGATTCTACTTAACTTAATGAGAATACCATTAAATGCATGTTATTTTTGTTTGACTCTAACCCTGAACCACCTTTTAAGAAAGAACCATTTTGAAATTCAATATGTAGATAATTTTGACAACGATTTATGGAGTTTTGTCAAAGATAAAACAGAAGATGATCTTGTACTAAAATCCAAAGAATACTTTAACTGGAAAATAAGTAACCACATTAGTTATAAAGTTGTACAATCCGGCAATATTGTTGGCTTTCTATCTTTTTCAAATATCATTAAGAATGAGAAAAGTCTGAGTAATGAATCACTTAAAGTGGAATATTTTATTAGTGAGAGTAAGATTGACAAAATGATAGTATTCCTGATTATTTCATTGGCCGATAAATTAAAATGCAACAGGATTGTAACCGAATCTGAGATATTATCAAACATGTTACTTAATTACAGATTTTTCTGGTTGTTTAAAATTACACAGAAGAAAAACGCGATAATTTCTAAATCATATAGTACAAGTAATGTTTTGCCAAACAGTAAAATTCTGCATCTTGGTGACGGCGGATAGGAAATTAATTTAATCAGTAAAATACAGGAATATAAATGCGCGATATTGAATTGCTGACGGAAATAATTAATTCTATAAAAGATAATAATAATACATCGCGGCTCGATAATATAAAGCCAGAGACAAATCTTCGTGATCAATTAAGTTTTGATTCACTAGATCTTGCCGAATTAACGGTAAGGATAGAACAGAAATTTGGTGTGGATATTTTTGAGAATGGAGTAGTACTCACTGTAGGTGAAGTTCTCGATAAGATAAAAGGCAGAGATGAGAAATAAACTATTTATATTCGATCCTTTTAGCCACACAGAATATACTTATACAGGACTGATATACAGCCTGAACACTTCAATTGAAATTAATAAGATAATTCACTCGGCAGATTATTTTGAAATATTCAGGGACATTATTCTTTCAATTATTTATGATATTCCAATTACTTTAATAGATTACGGTTTGAGCCAACAAGAACTGTCAAATCTTGGGTTAAACGAGGAAGCACTAAGTGAGAAAATATCTATCGATAATTCTAACCCAATTGAAATAAGTAATCTTATATCTTTAATCAAAGCAAACCGAAAGTGGCAAATAACGCTATATACATCAGGCACAACAGGAACACCGAAAAGAATAGCTCATTCGTTTGAATCATTAACTCGGTCAGTGCGAACAGGAGAACATAAAAGCGGCGATATTTGGGGGCTTGCATATAATCCTGCTCATATAGCGGGATTGCAGGTATTTTTCCAGGCATTACTAAATTTGAATTCCATTATCCGGTTATTTGGATCTTCACGTGCTGAAATATATAGTCATATAAAAGAATATTCAATTACATGCATTTCCGCTACCCCAACATTTTACCGCCTGCTGCTTCCATTCGAAGAGAGCTTTAATAATGTAAAAAGGATTACAAGCGGGGGAGAAAAATTTGATACTAAATTAACAGAAGAACTTAGGCATATTTTTCCTGAAGCTAAATTGCTGAATATATATGCTTCAACTGAAGCCGGAACCATATTTGCTTCAGTAAATGATAGTTTTATTCTTAAAGAAGAATATAATACATTAGTTAAAATTGTTGATCTGGAGCTGTGCATTCATAAAAATCTAGTTGGCATTTCTGATGAAATTACATTTGATAACGAATGGTATCGTACGGGTGATCTCGTAGAAGTTATCAACAATAATCCATTAACAATTAAATTTATTTCACGAAAGAATGAAATGATAAATGTCGGGGGGTATAAGGTAAACCCAACTGAAGTTGAATTATCCCTAAACAGTCATCCAGGAGTGGCGTTATCACGAGTATTTGCAAAGAGAAATTCAATAACCGGTAATATAGTTATAGCTGAAGTAATGATTAAAGAACCAGGGCTGGAAGAGAAAGCTCTTCGTATTTTTCTAAGCGAGCGCCTGCAATTATATAAGATCCCGCGTATAATAAATTTTGTTGATTCAATAGAAACCACCCATACGGGAAAACTAAGAAGATCATGAAAAATATCCTGATTACCGGTATCTCGCGAGGACTTGGATTGGTGATTGCAAAAGCTCTACTTAAATTGAATTATAGTATATTCGGCATAAACAGGACTAATTCAGATGAGCTGAACGAAATAATTACTGAGTATCCTAATAATATAAAGATATTTAATTATGATCTTAGCGACTCCGCCGGCGCTAAAAATTTATTGACAGGAGCTTTCCTACCTATAGATACTCCATTACATGGATTTATCAATAATGCGGCTATTGCGTATGATGATATTATAACTAATATTCAGATTGAACCTTTGGAAAATATGTTTAGAGTAAATGTATTTACTCCTTTTATACTCACGAAATATGTAATAAGGAATATGTTATTCCATAAAACAACCGGGAGTATAATTCATATATCATCGATAAGCGCACATACGGGATATAAAGGTTTAGGTATGTACGGCTCGACTAAAGGAGCATTAGAAGTGTTTTCTAAAACCACTGCAAGGGAATGGGGGAGTAAATTTATCCGGTCGAATTGCATTGTAGCGGGATTTATGGACACATCAATGAGTTCAAAGCTTTCACCTGATCAAAAAGACCGTATTTATAAAAGAACGTCGCTTCAAATTCCAACAAAAATGGAATCGGTAGCAGAAACCACTGTTTTTCTTCTATCAGATAAATCTGAATCTATAACTGGACAAAACATTTTCGTGGATTCCGGCACAATTTAAAAACAACATATCATGAATATAAAATTTATAGATCCTATTAATGATCCGGATTGGCTAGTTTTTATTAGTAAGCATAAGGATTCTAATATTTTTCATCATCCAAAGTGGTTAAGAGTATTAAAAAACCAGTACAATTACTTTGTTTCAGCAGTTTGTATATATGACGGCAGAAATATTACTGCGGGGCTTCCATTTTGTAAAATTCATAGTATTACAGGGAAAAAGAAATTTGTGTCACTCCCCTTCTCTGATTTCTGCAACCCACTTTATAATTCTGAAGAAGATCTAAATGAAATTTTAAAAGCATTGATTTCCCATGCTCAACAAGAAAAAATAAACAGCATAGAAATAAATTATGGCCTCAAAGGAAATAGTAATTTTATTTCCACATCTAATTCAGTTGTTCATTTACTTGAAATCAAGAACACTGAGGAAGAACTAATGAAGTCATTCCATGATTCCAAAAGGCGTGGAATAAAGAAAGCATTAAAGGAGGACCTCAAGGTTATTATTTCTAAAGAGCATGATGCAGTAATGAGCTTTTTTGAGCTACATTTACAGACCAGGAAACTGAAAGGTATTCCAGTGCAGCCACGTAGTTTTTTTAATGAAATATATAACTGTATAATTAAAGATGGGAACGGTTTTATCATTCTGGTAAAAAAAGATAATATTGATATAGCGGCTACATTATTCTTACATTTCAACAAAGTCATTACCTATAAATACAATGCATCAGATATTAAATATCAGCATTTGCGCCCTAATAACCTTATTGTATGGCATTCATTGATTGAAGCCATAAGACTAGGTTTTAAGTATTATGATTTCGGTAAAAGCGATTTAGATAACAGAGGTCTAAGAGAATTTAAGTCACAATGGGGCGGTATTGAAAAAGAAAATTTCACTTCATATTTTCCAACTATTCCAGAACATGAGTTATTTGGCACAATTAAAGATAAAATAGTTTCTCCAATAATCCGTAATTCGCCAGATTTTGTCTGTAAATTTATAGGCGAACTTGGATATAAGTACTTCCCTTCAATATAGTTTTATGCATTATTATTCTAATCAGCATAATTTGAATAAACCGTAAAATGATATCCATAATAAAAATCTCCAATTTTTCTTATGCCAGGAAAGGATTTAATGAGTTTATCACAAGTAGGGTTTAGATAGATAATAAGAATTTTTCTTGGTTGTATCTGAAGTGATATGCAAATATCATTAAGCACTTTTTCCATGACAATTTCATTAAAAGGATTAAACATAAAATAAACATTCTCATCCGGTTGAAAAGAATATTGAGCAACATCAGATTCAATTATATTAAAAACAATATTAGTTGGATTATGAGATTTGTAAATTTCTATATTAAATCTGGCAGCTTCGCAAAGCTCGTGAGCAAATTCAATACCCCGCAACTCCTTAAACCCGAATTCTGAAGCAACCAAGAGCACTCTTCCTTTACCGCACCCCAGATCAACGAGCACAGCGTGTGAAGGGAGTAAATGTTGTATATGTTTCAGAAATTTTTTTAGGAAGATCACTTTTGTAGGTTGATAATGTACGCCGTATATTCTGTTTTCACTTTTAATAGTCAGTCGATCAAGTTCAACTATGGAACCAGTATCAAAACCATATCTTAGGTCAAATAATGGATCTGTAATAATTGCATGCATTTTAAGATATGTCGCGTAAATACCTTCATTTTTAAGGGAATTTATAATCCTTGTCGCAATATTTTTCATAACCATTATTTCGAATTCAAATAAGCGAGAAATCAGAGTCTTCTATTAACCAACCACCCTGCATATTGAGTTAATTTCAAGGGAACATACCGCCAGAGTTTTGTTGACAAGCTTGAATCACCTTTAAAATCCATGCCTTTTTTAACAAGGTGAGATTTATGTCCGTAAAAATTATGATAAACACGTTCCGGTTCTGCGCCCCATTTTAATTTATACTGAATTAAAGACTGATGATTATCCGGAGTTTCACCAAGGTCAAAAAACCTAAACCTTTTTTCCTGCAGCATCAGCATTTCATTATATAAAAGAAAATCACCAGCCAGAAGGTCATTTTTCTTCATCTGACCAGATTTGAATCCATTCAGGTAGATATCTCTGAAGATAAAATTAAAATTTCCGGATAATATTTCAGAAGAACTGCCATTTTCGATAACTGCAAGATTTAGCTGCATGAGTCCGGCAGGTTTAAGAATTTCCCTACATAAGTTGAAAAATCTGAAAGGCCGGGCATGAACACGGTGGTAGCGCATCACGAGCAGATAGAGTTTATACCAATCCTTAAAATCTTTTAAGCTTGATGCTTCCCTAAATATAATATTGTTTTCATTTGCTTTTAATAAACTTCTTTTTATTCCATACTTTGTATTTTTTTTCAAATTGAGATCTTCACCAATTGGGGGTAATCTTTTTATATAAGTATTCCTCCAGTCAATAGATTTAAAGCTTGAATCAATTTCTGCTAAATTATAATTAGTTTTTATTTGAAGTGTGTAGCCAAAATGGCTATCACATATATGTTTTGCTTCATCAAGTAGCGATAGAGTAATTGATTCATTGTCTGAAAGCGGGCCAGAGATAGAAGACCGCGGCAAGGATGATATCCGTTTAGAACTAATAACTGCGCGGGGGCCTAAAGTCAGACCACGTGTTTCAAGAAGATTCATAATACCATTAATTTCACCATTATCATTCCGGGAGATTATAATTTTAAATGGAAGCTGCGACTCGAGAGATAAAACTTTCAAATAAAGAGGATGATGATAAAATCTTGCTCCTGGGTGTAATTTTATATAATTCTCCAATTCTAAAATTATATTGGGAGATAATTCCTTAATGATGGATATTCCCTTTTTGGTTGTAATCTTTGCCAGCATATTTATTATAGTACTTTTCTCCCTAAGATACCATTTCGTTGCCGAAGTATTTTTCTTTGAGCCGAATGAGAGTTGATAATTGTTGAGTTAATAAGATTGATGTAGCGATCTGACATTACCTGCCAGGAAATGCTTTGCATAGTAATAAAGGCATTCTCAGCCAGTTTTTTTCTTTTATCCGGATTATAGCATAATTTTATAACTTTATCTGCCAAGTCGAAAGCACTTTCGGGTTCAATAAATGCGATACTATCATTGTCAAATATTTTAGAAAAAGATCTGAGCTTTGAAGCAACAACTGGCAATAAAGATGCATTGTATTCGAACATTTTAGTAGATAAAGCAAGGTTCATATATAAATTATCAAGATATGGTACAATTCCGAAATCAGATTGTTGAATAAAGCCATAGATTTTTTCTAAAGAAAATGTTCCCATTAGAAAGACATTATCTTCCAGATTAAGTTCTTTAATCTGGTCTTCAAGATATATTTTATAGGATGCGTCATAACTACCATAAATACTGAGAGTACTTCCTGGAATTCTATTATTGATATATTGCATCGATTTTATTGCAACATGGAGCCCAAATCTCTCAGCGACAGAGCCATGATAAATTAATTTTGCTCCCATTTTAATTGTTTTAAATTCTCTGTTTTTATCGTAAGGAAAAATCCTATTATCCGGAGTATTCATAATAATAGTAATTTTGTCTCGATTAATACCCCGATTGGAGAGGTTTTCTTCGCATGCATCCGTAACAGTAACTAGTTTATTGGAAAAACTGCAAGAAATTCTTTCAATGAATTTTACAATATTGAAAATTAATTTATTTTCTTTTTCTCCCCATTTTGATTGAAACAATTCAGGTGTAAGATCATGAAGATCCAGTACAATAGGTATTCCTGCAAGTTTTTGAAATACAGCTGTAAAAACATGAAAATCCGGCATGTTATGTATCTGAATCAGATCATATCCACGATAAATGGAAAGAAACTGCAATTTGAAAAATGATTTTATAAAAAAATGAACAGAATCCAGGAAATATTTGAATATAGATTCCACCTTTCGCTTTACTAAAATCCTATAAATTGTAATAGCACCAATTTTCTCTTTTCTGGGTTCAGACTTTAATTCACCATAACAGATTATATCAACTACAAAACCCTTATCGGTGAGGGCTTCTGCTTCACGTCTAACTCTTGGATCAGGATAAGTTGACTGGGAAATCATACAAACAGTGTACATAAAAAACCATTATTTAATTTAAAATATCTCCCCCAGTTGAGGGGAATTGAATTCGACGAGAATAAAATTTATAATCGAGCATTTATCATTTTACCTATAGCGGCAGTCATAGGCAGAGGTACTAACCTCCATAATTTTGTACTAAGACTATTATCTCCGGGAATTTCAAGATTATCAGAAATTCTGATCTGATTTGAGCTATAATAGTGGTGATAAATCTGAACCATTTCAGCTCCCCAGCGCCGTTTATACCTTTCGAGATTGTGACTTCCTCCCGGGACTTCACCAAGGTCATAAAATCTAAAGCCTTCATCCTGAATTTTCTGCATTTCATTAAACATAAGGAAGTCGCCGAACATCAGGAATGATTTGGCCATATTACCGGCTTTAAATCCACCGAAATAACAATCCTTAAATTTAAAGTTGAAGTTACCCGATAGAATTTCATAAGATTTGCCGGCATCGATTACTGTAAGATGCAGGTCCATCAATCCAGCAGGTTTAAGAATTTCCCAGCATGATTTAAAAAACCGGAAAGATCTCGCAGGAACCCTGTGAAATCGCATTCTTTCAAGATATAAGTAATACCAAAGTTTAAGATCATCCAGCGATTCAGCGTTTTGATATTTTACATTATGTTCGTTAGCTCTTTTTATATCTCTTAAAATATCCCGTTCATCTTTCCGGCTTTCAAATTTAATCGATTCCCCTTTAGGAGGAATAGCTTTTATGAACGTCTTTCTCCATTCAATGGATGTAAAACCTCCTTCAGTATAATTTGATTTATTATCAGTTTTGATCTGAATTATAGATCCGCCATAATCCTCTGACATTTCTTTCACAGTTTCAAGCAGCATACGAAAAACTTCAGAATTATCTGCCAAAACACCCGCGTAAGGGGTTCTTGGAAGAGAAGATATTCTTTTGCTTGAAATAATTGGGTTTGGACCAAATGGAATTCCTCTTGTTCTAAGCAAAGGAACCATGCCATTTATTTTGCCTTGAAAGTTTTTAGATATTATTAGATTAAAGGGTTGATTTGATTCAATTGATAAAACTTTAAGGTAAAGGGGATGATGATATATTCTTGCATCATATTTTGTAAAAAGATAATTGGAGCATTCGTTGATAATTCCCTGATTAAGCTCCGTAATCAGCGAAATTCTATTTTCATTTACTCTTGCTCTTTCCTGAATCAGCATGCTAACCTGTAATTATCATCAAAAATATTCCCACTACTTTCTTCAAGCACAGGTGTTCTATTCAGGATTTTTCAATAAATATGCCAACAAAAAACGAGGGTAAAAGAGAGAGATAAATGGATTTTTAAGGGTTTGATTGTAATTATTGAAATACTAGTCCAATAATTGAATAATTATAGTTCAACAAAAGTCAGAGATCACAGTTATTGCGCAACTTTATAAATGAACTGATTTATTAATTAAAAAAAAGAGAGTATATAACTCTCTTTTTTTAATTATAAAATTCCGAAATTATCTACTTAGTCAGCATTAATTTCTTTGTTGATACAAAATTTCCTGACTGCATTTTATAGATATACATACCGCTTGCAAGGTTACCAGCATTAAGAAACAAGGTATAGTGTCCCGGTTTTTTGATTTCAGACAGAAGAGTCATCACATCATTGCCAAGGATATCGTATAATTTAATTGTAACATTATCTTCTTTTGGGACTTCAAATTCAATGGAAGTAGAAGGATTGAAGGGATTTGGATAATTTTGATATAATGAATAGTTGTTAAGAACAATATTTGCTTCAGTTTCAGCAACTGTATTGTTAGTGCCATTGATATCAATCTGGTTCAGAAAATATTCATATTTGCCAGCCAGATTAACTTTATCAATGAAATTATAATTGTGTTTTATTGCACTACTTCCGTACCCGTTTAAAAATCCTACTATTTGAGTGCTATTGTCCGCGGGGTATTTACGAATAATTTCAAACCCTTTATTATTGATTTCAGTAGCAGTCTCCCATTTAAGTATTACTTTATTATCTTCAACATAGGAATTAAATTTTGTGAGTTCAACCGGAGTAGGATGAAGCGGGCTAAGAACAACGTTATAAGTTGAAGCTGCATAATTTGCAACACTTATACTGCTTACAGTTTTGGTAACAAAACTATCAGCGGCAAAAGTAACGCTATAAGTACCGGGAGCAATCATTCTATAGAAAGAACCTGTAAGAGAATCGGAGTATATCTGCGTATTTTCCGAGTCATGACTTGTGACAGTAATTAAGGCTTTTATAGGATTTCCGCTTGCATCTTTAACGGTACCGCGGATTCCATAATAAGTGTTTTCAATAAAATTAAGAAAGGAACGATAAAGGTAATTCCAGTAATTAGGAAGTTGAGCAGCGGGAGTGAGTTTTGTAGTGCATATTTCAATAGTTACCTCTCTTCCGCGTCCATAGTAATTCATGTAATCCTGTCTACCGCCAGTAACCTGATACCAGGCGTAACCGTTTGTAATACCATTATTCAAATCTGTCATATATCCCGAAACGGAGTGAGCATGGACCGTATCGACAAAATTCTTACCAATGAACTCATACCATGTATCATCAGGGTGAAGTTTAGCCCAGGTATCCCATGGATAATTAAATACCTGAGAGCCTCCATGGAAATTAGCAGAAAGCGTAAACCTATTGGCTGCTATTAAATTCATCATAATAATTGTTTCCGGCTGCCAAGCAAGACCGTCAGGATGCTGACCGGCCTGAGGGTCAGGGAAATTCCTATTCAAATCAATATTATTGCCGTTATATCTTATTGCACTATTAACTGTGGAGTTGCCGCCATAATATGTACCATCAGGGTTGGCCAAAGGGTTAATCCAAATCTCAACATTGTTAACCATATTTGTTAATCTTGTATCAGTGCCGTAGCTACTTAAAAGCGTATCAATTAATCTAAGCATTAAAATATAACCGGTAGTTTCGTCGCCATGCATTGAAGATGTATACATAAACTGAGGTTTTGGATTTCGCACGTTTACATTTTGAGTAATTTTAGCGAATAAAATATGGCGGCCATTTACAGTTGTACCACCATCAATTATTTTGCATATATCCGGGTGGGCGGTCTGATACGCTGTCATCATTGTAACATAAGCATCATAAGTAGGATAAGTGTCCCAGGCGGTAATTTCGTCAGGATTATTACTCATCTTAACTTCTTTGACCAAACCCGGTTTAGGCAGAACCGTATGTTCTATTGAGTATGATAAAAACTTATTATATTCTTTCTCATTAGCATATGCATAGACGATATTATCTTTTACATTATCAATAGAGATAATTCTTGTTAATAGATTCAAATCAGTCTGGGGGGTAATCTGGAACTGGAAATAGACTTCACCATTAGCAGCAAAATAACTATGATCTGCTGTTTGAGTGAATGAATTAAACGAAACTGACAGAAGGATAAATATTGTAAAAATAATTTTCACAAGGACCTCATTAAAATGTCATAAAATTGATTCAATCCAGATATTAAAAATCAGGAAATTACATTAAATACGGAAATGGTATGATCAAACGTCAAACAATCTTTTAATTTCATCATTATCTATTCCCTCCTCTCTTTTCTTCTCTTCATCTTCTGTTGAACTACTCATAATATCTTTTGCAAATTCTTCCGATAACATCACTTCGCATCCGCATACACGAGCGAATTGAAGAATGTTATGATCTGAAGTAATAATGACCAGGTTTCTTCTATTCTTCTCGGTTTCTATCTCATACTTTATTTCATCATCAGCACTTTTTTTGCCTGAGTAAATAATTTTCAGATTACTGATTTTAATTATCTGATTTATAAAACCATCAAAATGGAGAGATACATTATTATTTCTTTTATTTGCAAAATATCTTTCAAGAATAAAAGCGAGTTTCTCGCGGGAAAGCTGGCCATCCTTCTTTTGTAATTTAAATAAGGAAGGAATTTTTCCTATCAAATTGTTACCATCAATAATAAAGTGTCTCATTATTTCCCACTGTAGAAATCAGAACGTTTTGTGAGCTTTAGGTCCTGCAACTGAGGAGCTTTGACTCTAATCTCCAGGTTGTAACCGCGATATAAGCCAATTGGATTCCATGTAAAGTTCATTAACCAGCAGTGAAGATCGCGAGAGATCCTGATCTGGGGAGCCGCAAACTGCTTTTCTTTAAAATCATAACTACCACTAACAGTGAATTTCCAGGCAGGGGTTAAATTAAAATCCAGAGAGCCGCTCATATTGGAATAGGAGGTTACATAAAGCGGAGTCGGTTTATTGAGAGAATAATTATAGCTTAAGGAGAGTGACCAAGGAATTGAAAAATCAGGTTCTTTCTGGTTGTAAACGCCCTGATAATTCTGTCTGTTTATATTTTCCAATTCACTGGCCGGTTTATCCTCAGGTTTAGGGACTTCTGATTCTTTAGATTTTAGTTTTTCTCCTGAAAGGCTAGTGGAAAGGTTAAATGTGAAATTTGTCAGACGGAAAAACCCTTTACCTTCATTAATCAAGAATTTATTTATATTCTGTTGACTTACAGGTGAATAATCATACGGTGTAAAAGTCGTATTACTATGAAGGTTTAAAAGGTCACCGACCTGTGTTGAATAATCAACATTCAGATCAGAGAGTTTCATGCTATCAGCAGCAAAATTATAGCTCATAGAAGCATTTACATTGAGTAATCTTATTTTCTTTTCTTTAGATGTAGTATCGGTGGGGTCTACTTTGGTTTTCATTTCAAACAAATTACCCAAAGAAAATGAAACATTTTGCTGCTCACCTGATTGTTCACCTCCAAATACGCCATTTTGAAATTTATCATATTTTACTTTCTGACCGTTTGTATCCGTATAAGCAGCGTAATAACCCCATCCCGGTTTGCTGAAATCAGGGGTATAATTATAAGATAAAGAAGGAGTGACAGAATGCCTTATGCTAGCAATTCCCAAAACATCCGGATTGAATATTCCATAAAATCTTGTTTGAACTGAAACACCAGTGTTGAAGGTTCTAACTTCGTTAATTTTATATCCGTCTTTAATGATAAGAGTATCATTTCCAGTAACGGGAGATTTACCAATTTCTTCAATAGTATATTTATTATACCATTTTTCATTATAGCTAAAATTTGGAGTAAAATTAAAATATCCTATTTTGGGAGAAAAGGTAGTAGTTACCTGATGATTGAAACCTCCTCTAATATTGAGATCGTCATTAACTTTATCTCTTAAGTTTTCAAAATTTCCAGAATAACCAATGCCAATCAATTCATACCATTTCTGATCGGTTGAAACGCCATTGCCCTTAAAAGGATATTTCTGAGACATTGAGAATGTGAGATTTGGAAGAACTTCGTGAGTATTACCACTAGTTGTACCAGAAATATCCTGAGTCCTAAGGTAGCTTAACGATAAACTGTTCCCTGCTTCCTCCCAGGTTTTAAATAATGTGGCAGAAGAATTAACCTGTGAATTCAGGATCTGATTAAGATCAACGACGTTTACAGCATTATAGTTACTGGAAGAAAACTGAAGATTAGCATCGAGTCTAGTAGTGGGATCAATAGTTTGATTATGATTTATTTTCAGATTCCAGTTAGTCATACTAGTACGATCAGGATCATTAGGCAAACCAGTTTTCCTGAAACTATAGTCAGCCTCAATTTCGCCGGAGAAATTATATCTATCAGCATAACGATATCTTGAACTCATGTCATAACTGCCGCGAGTGAAATAAGTACCGTAAAAATTAATATCCATATAATCATTCAATGCAAGGAAGTAACCGAATCTAGAAAAATAATAACCATATGTAGCATCGCTACCGAAAGCGGGAACGATTATACCTGAGCGCCTGCCAGACTGAAGCGGGAAGACAGCAAAGGGAATTGGAATAGGTAAAGGAACGCCACCGAAGTAGAGCCATATCCAGCGGGCATCAATCTGTTCCTTTTGAATTACTTTCATTTCATGGGCATAGAAGTAATAATGCGGCGGGGTTTCATCACAAGTAGTATAAATTCCATCTTCAATAAAGTATGTGTCTTTGTCCATCCTTTTAATTTTATCGCCATTGTAAATTGCTCCTTCAAGTTTAGAACCGGCATTAGTAATAAATCCCCGGGAAGTCTTGAAGTTAAACTTCATTTTCACTCCATTATAAGTTTCCCCCTTGTCAACAAGAATAGGATTTCCTTTCATTTTACCGGGAACAGAATCAGATGGAGTGCCTTCTGCGTCAATATTATTAGTTGAAAAATCAATTTTAATATTGGCGCTTTTTAAATCAGTATCTCTGTACAGAAGTTGGCTGTCGCCATACAGATCCATTTTTTTCTTACTAACGTAAAAAATAAGCGAATCGCTGGCAGATGAATAAATAACGGTATCAACATCATATTTCTTTTTTGCTGCTACAGTATCTCTGACTGCGAGGGTATCTTTAACAATAAGGGAATCACTTGGAGTTTTTAACAAAGTAGTATCATGCCCCTGTGCCAGGAGTAAAGCGCTGAAAAGAATAACGAGAAGTAGAAACTTCATTTATTGATAGTTTTAATAATGTTACTGATTATAAAAAACAAGTGAAGAAGCTCCTTTAATTCCAGCATCATTTTTAAGCTTAGCGGGAATAACTCTTATTCTTGACCGGGATGGAGCAATAACCCTTTGAGACATAGTTTCCTTAATTGCGAGGAATAAAGGTTCTCCAAATCCGGCTACACCACCACCTATAATAAAAGTAGTAATATCGAAAAGATTACTCATAGAACTTAAGGCAGCGCCTAAATAAAGACCAAGATCATTTATCACAGAGCGGGCATATAAATCACCCTTGCCAGCTGCATCATCAATAATTTTAGGAGAAAGATTATCCAAGTTATGATTTATTAAATCCCAAATTAAAGAATCCTTATGTTTGATAAGTTCTTTCTGTACTCTTTTTACAAGGTAGCCATTCCCGGCAAATGTTTCAATACATCCGTAAGAACCACATTTACATTTTTCCCCTTTATAATCGATAGTAGTATGACCAGCTTCACCAGCGCCCCCGTATTGACCTCTGAATATTTTCTGATGGTAAACAATTCCTCCGCCAACTCCAGTGCCGAGAGTGATCATTATATATGATTCAATGGATTTGCCTGCACCAAATATTAACTCTCCAATTGCAGCGGCATTTGCATCATTTTCAACATGGACAACCGTTTTGAATTCTTTCTGAAGGATCTTGCCCAGGTTTACTTTAATCCAGCCAGGGAAGTTTGGAGGATTCTCAACAGTCCCTTTTTTAAGAGCCACAATTCCGGGAGCCCCAATACCGATACCATTAAGTTTATATTTGTTATTGTGAATAAGTATTTTTATTCCATACTTAATCTGGGAGATAACACTTTCAGGACCTTCTTCTGCTTTAGTTTCAACAGTTGTCTTTTTTAATATTTTCCCCTTTTCTGAAACGATACCAAGTTTAATGCTGGTACCACCAAGATCAACCCCAATAGCATATTTTTCTTTCTTAGTCATTTTTTATAATAAAATAATTAACAATTACTTTGAATATTCCAGGTTTACAATTTTAACCTCTTGTGGATAACTAATGTTCCCAAGCGGAGTTGCGACAGTAGGTCTGGCATAAACTGTTATACTGGAAGAAGTACCAGTAGCATTCCCGGAAAGATTCATTGCGAGATTAAGAATTCCATTATAGTCTTTGTTGCTGACCAGTTTAAATAAATCAACACTTATTCTAATAGGGATAATAGTTTCCTGACCAGTACCGGGAACGGAAATAGGATTTGTTATATCACCTGTAATGGTTTCTTTACCATCGATTAAAAGTCGCCAAGGGAAAGAAACAATTGTAGCATTAGTACTGGGGTAACCGCCACTACCGTTATTTGGATTTTGCGCGCTAATATTCAAAGTAAATGAGGCGGGCATTGATCCATTGACAAATGAAGCAGTCAGTTTAACTGCTTCCATAGCGGATAAGTCACTTATGTTTCTTTTACCAGAAATATTTACTCCGCTAACAGAATAATCTGTTACATTTGACAATTTGAATTTAAGACGGGAAAGGTTAACGATGGTCTGATAAACAGAACAGCTTATATTACAAAAAGCAAAAAGTAGCAGAATTGGTATGATCAATTTCAATTTTTTCATTTCAAGTTTTCCTATGATTAAGCTTTTATTTTTGATTCTTCAATTTTCTGAATGATAATTTCGGCAACCCTTAATGCTTTAAGGCCATCTTCACCTGAAACAACGGGCTTTTTATTATCAATAACAGCCTTAACAAACAAGTCAAGTTCATATTTCAATGCATTAACCTCTTTAATTTCAGGCTGCTCATAAACAACTCTTTTCTTCTTATCGCCGATTCCAATTTCACCGAATGAAATAGCCGGTGTATAGAGAGGCACCTCAGCTGAAACAAGGCGGTAGACTTCAGCTACTCCGCCGATAAAATCAAGAGAGATATAGTTTTCTTTCTGGAATAATCTCATCTTACGCATTTTTTTCTGTGAGATTCTGCTGGCAGTTACATTGGCAACAGCTCCATTGGCAAATTGAATGCGCGCATTTGCGATATCGATATTGTCAGATACTACAGCGACTCCGTTTGCATCGATCCTTGTAACATCAGAATTTATAAGACTCAAGATAATATCAATATCATGAATCATAAGGTCGAGCACAACAGCAACATCAGTCCCACGGGGGTTAAACTGAGAGAGGCGGTCAGACTGAATGAACATTGGTTCTGTGAGGAATTGTTCAACAGCAAGGAGGGCAGGATTAAACCTTTCAATATGACCTACCTGAAGAATGAGATTTTTATCTGCAGCAATTTTGACTATTTCCTCACCCTGAGGAATCGAAGAAGTAATCGGTTTTTCTATGAAGATATGTTTGTTATTCAGAAGGCAATCTTTAGCCACCAGATAATGTGCGCTTGTTGTAACCGCAATTGAAACGGCATCAACGGACAGCAGCATTTCATCTATACTTTTAAAGATATGAGTATTAAATTCTTTTGCTACATTTTCAAGGTTTTCCGGATTTGTATCGAATATACCAGCAAGTTCGCAATTATGAATCTGCTGAAACATTTTAGTATGAAGTTTTCCCAGATGTCCTGTTCCGATCACACCGATTTTTACTTTTTCCATATTTTATATTTTAGTTTTAATTTCTGATTGATTTTCAGTTTGCCTGTAGTACAGATTCTGAATATAAAAGCAGAGATCCGATTTTCACTTATTTATTTTTAACAGGCTTTCTATTTTTTGTTTAAATACATCTATATCAGGGCACAAATAATACTTTTTCAGAAACTGAGAGGCAACTGAATTTTCTCCCGCATTTATAAGGTTTATATACCCTGCAGCTATAATATTATTTACCTGCTGGGAAGAATTGCAGTTTTCAATATTTGAATCGAAATAATCCTCCAAATAATCAATAGCTGCGTCTGTTTCCGACTCGAACAGATCATATATGTCACTATTTACATTGCTGACGGCAGCTTCTTCAAATTTCCAGATATTTATAGGAAGAGCGATATCGTCTTTTCCGATATTCAATTCATTGAATTGAGCATTACCTGTAACAATTATTTTACTTTCCGCTTCATCAGAATACACAATGTATGGTTCTAAAAAGCCGGAACGGATAGAATCCACACAATAGAAAGTATCAAGAGTATTAAATACATAAATTGTGAAATCGTTTTTATCATCCACAATTTTATAATCGGTTATTATATATTCTTCAACTCCATCGCTGTCAAGGTCAGCCGTAGTGAATTGAGGATTTTCGAATTCCCGGGTAAACAATGTATCCCCTTCATTTGAGACAACCACTAGCAGTTTATCATTTAAATTGGCAGTAAATTGCTCAAATTCAGCTTCGGTCGAATCAGACTGGGGGGAAACTTCCGCAGTAAGAAGTAAGGAAATAACAAGTAATATATACTTCATAATCTCAAAATATTTAATCTCAAATATAGATAAAATCAATATTATTTGTGCATTTACAATTAATAACATTCGATCATCAGCTATAATAAATGAATTACAAAAGTTGAAGTTTATTTTAATATTCAGGTAAATAATATTTTGAAATTTCAAAGATAACTTGACATTTAAATAAATATTTATTATAATATTTGGTTATAGAACAATTGTTTTTATCTGCCTATCCTACCGATAATTCGAAAATTTTACCTGCTAAACACCCGCTTTCTCCCGCTAAATACCTGCTAAATTTAGTGTATGTGTGCATTATGCGAGCATTAGCACAGTACTAACCCATAAACCTGAGTTAAATAATTATGACGGGCAGAATATTGATGAAATGAACTACCCGGGATGGGAATATTGGTTTTCTAAAACAAGGGATTGAAAATAATATTATTAAATTGGAGCAGACTTTAAAATAAACTATTTACCCGGTTCAAAAAGTACTCTAATTAAACGATAGGAAATTAAATGGCAATTGAATTAAATATAAATCCGGCAAAAACCGCTGTAGTAGTTATAGACCTACAAAAAGGGATAACACAAATACCAACGATGCCTCATCCGCCTGAAACTGTCATATCGAATGCAGCTAAGCTTTTGGAAGCAGCCAGGCAAAAAGAGATTAAGATTTTTCTTGTCCGAGTGACGCCCTCCCCTGATTTCAAGGATGCATTAAAGCCGATAGCCGAATCTTCTATTCAAAGACCGCAATATGATCCTTCCTGGAGTGAATATATACCTCAGCTAAATATTCAGCCGGGGGATTTTTTAATTACAAAGCATCAGTGGGGAGCTTTTTACGGAACTGAGCTTGATCTTCAATTAAGAAGGCGGGGAATAGATACAATTGTTCTCTGCGGTATAGCAACTAACTTCGGGGTTGAAAGTACAGCAAGATTTGCATTTGAATATGGCTTCAATCAGATTTTTGTAGAGGATGCAATGTCAGCCCGGTCAAAGGAAGAGCACGAGGCTACAGTTAAATTTATATTCCCAAGGCTTGGACTTATCCGCAGTACGGAAGAGGTCCTCAAGAAATTATAATAATAAATGAATCTGTTTTATTTAGATCCGGGATACCTTATCATCCAGGCTTTTTACTTCGGATTCTGATTATCACTAGTGAAATAATAGTTAATAAGATTATAATTATAAAAAGTGTGTAGAAGGTTTCAGGGAGAATTCCCGGGTTTATAAGCATCCCCCGTTCGACCTTATTCAACTTAAGAATGTAAGCTTCAATATCTGAAATCTGCTGCTGCGTCAAAACAAGTTTGTCGCCATAGGCTTCCATTTTTAAAGAGGGGTTATCCCCTTCTGGCAAACTGCCATGCTGAATAATTTTATCGATGTTTTGAGCAAAAACGGCAGGGTCATTGTTATAAAAAGTTTTAGCAATCGGATTTATAGACGGAACGATCCCTTCAGAGCTTCCTGTATTCTCAATACCTTTTTTGCCATGAACTCCATGGCAAGACAGACAATATTTATTGTATAGATCTTCACCATATTCCGGGCTTCCTTTAATGAATGCAGCTAAGCCAATCTTTAACTTCTGCACAGAATCTTTTTTTACTACTACCGAAGTATCAATAATACCACCGGCGACATCACTGCTTCCAACAGGTGTTATTGGAATTGGGTGAAGAAGAAAAGAAATCAGTTTTGTAGACTGGTCTTGTGATAAAAAAGCGTAAGATGGCATTGTTGATTTAGGATTATGTTCTTTTGGATTTTGAAGCTGGGATCTAAGCCAGTCGGCAGTTCTGTTTTTATTAAGTTCATTAGTAAGATCGGGTCCTACAGTACCTCCTAATCCTAAAACAGAGTGACATCCGATGCATCCAAGTGAAGTAAAAATATTTTTCCCGTCCTTAACTGATTGAGTATAAACGAATTCTTTTTCAATTGTAATTTTACCGCCGTTCTCATTTTCACCGCTTAGATATCCATCAATAGTAAGGACAAGAATTCCGAGTGTAATGATGAGACCGGCGGGGATAACAATTTTTCTTTTGAATGGATTTCGTTCAGCATTATTGTCAAGAAAAGGAAGTAAGAAAAACAAAAGAATTAATATTGAAGGGAATACGAAGGTACCAAGAATCTCAAAACTTCCGGGGAAAAATTTAAGAGACTGATAAATGAAAAGGAAATTCCATTCAGGTTTTGGCACATAGGAACTGTCGGAGGGATCTGCCGGGCCAGCAAAAGGAGGCGGAAAAAAAGCAGCTAAAGTGACCAAACAACCAACAATAAAAAGAAAAGCAATTATATCTTTATACACCTGGTCAGGCCAGAAAGGAGCAAATCCTTTTCTCTTTGATTCTTTCCATGGGCCGATACTTCCAAATTTTCTAAATGCAAGAATGTGGAAACAAATAAACAATACTGCCAGAGTTGGAAAAATAGCCGCGTGGAAAATGAAAAATCTTGATAAAGTTAATTGTCCGATATCTGAACCTCCTGATATAAGGAATTTAAGAACCGGACCAATTATAGGGATAGTTCCGCTAATATTAATACCCACACGCGCAGCCCAAAAGCCACGCTGGTCCCAAGGCAAAGCTGCACCAGTAAAACTCATGACAACTGTGATGAGAAGTAAAACAACTCCAAACATCCAAGTCATTTCACGAGGTTTTTTATAGGCACCCCATATAAAGACACGCAGCATGTGCAAACCAACAATTACTACGAAGGCATTAGCACCCCAATAATGGAGGCCATGAATCAACCAGCCGAAGGGAATTTCAGTCCTTAAATAATTAAGACTATCATAGGCATGATCGGTAGTTGGGACATAATAGAAAAGCTCAAGCGTTCCAGTGATTACCTGGAGTAAAAAAACACCAAGAGTAGCACTTCCTAAAACATAAGTAAACCTTGAACCGCCCGGAATCTCTTCGTCGAGCCCGAGGCTCAGGATTTTAGAAATGGGGATCCTATAATTTAACCAATCCCAAAATTTACTCAGCATCATTCGTGCCTATGTAGTTATTCGTTGTGGAATTCCGATCCTGAATTTTTCCCACCTTACAAATATTTCATTATCTCTGATTTCTATAGGGAGTTTATCAAGATCACGCGGTGAAGGACCAGAAAGCAACTTCCCTGAAATATCCCAAACGCTAGTATGACATGGACATTCAAAATGACTAACTTTTTCATTCCAATTAAAACTACAACCCAAATGAGGACAAATTGGAGAGTAAGATGTGACCTGTTCTTTTTCATCTTTCAGAATCCATATATTATGCATTTCTACTGAGTTCAGATATGCATCTTCAGAGCTAGTTAAAAATGGAATGTTAATGGGTTTATTAACCGGGATACTATCGAGAGAGCCAACTTTGGAAAAGGAGGCACCAGCTTTATTGCTACCAGGTTTGATAATTGAGCCAATAAAAGGAATGCCAAGCAAACCACCCATAATTAGTCCAAGTATTAATGATGACTTTTTCATAAACCCGCGTCTAGTGAGTTTGATAAAATCATTGTTATCAATAGTCATGTTCACCACATATATTGACTGAAATAAAAATACTAATCATGGAAATTTATTTCCTTTTCAATTTAGAATGCTAACCATGCAATTACATAAACCGAGTTATTATCAGACGCACTTCTACCGTTGCCATCATAATTAGATGATGACCCATTAAATTTAGTATATGCTACATACTGAATTCCAAATTTAGTATTCATCCAAGGAAGATAATTAACCTCGGCAATAATTCCTCCGCTGTCAGGTGTTCCTGAAGAACTTCCCGAAAATGCAGCCGGTGCATAAAGAAGTGAATCGGCATCTCCTGTAATCATAAAATATCCTAGTGAGAAACCTATCATTCCATTTATATAATAATTTCCGACAACCTTAAATGAGTTTAAGGCCGGAGAATTACCCATAGCCCCACCTGAATTAAATGTGGCAGCAAGACTTCTGTTTTCTCTAATGAATGATGCATGCAGCGTAAACTCATTATCGCCGAACGGTTTTTCATAATTGAAATCAATTCCAATATCAGTGAATTTATCAGTAAGTCCATTCAAACCACCTGGAAACATTTCAACTGAAGTGCCGAAAGTACCGATTTCAAAATAATGTTGTCCTGCATTAAACTGGAGGGCAAGCCTCCAATAAGGAGCTAGTGATTTTATAGTACCGGAAGCAGTACTATCAGGAGGATGCGGGCCACCCTGCTTTTCAGATCTGTAAAGACTAACCTCACCGTAAATTAAATTATTCCACAAGGCATAGATTCCAAGACCGGCAACATTCTGCGCTAAACCTCCTTCAATTAAAGTTGAGGCAATCGGGGATGGAACAACAGACGAAGAAGCATATGGGAATCCCCAGGCGGGTGTACTATTCCAAATATCCTGAACAGTCGGATTATTATTCAAGGTTAAACCATAGATAAGAGATTTGTCAGCAAGACTAGTTTGGTCAGCATATCTAATGTCAGTATTGTCCAAACCGAATGCGGCACCCTGATCATCATATGTAACCTGGATAAAAGCACCAATCCTTGGGGTTATTTCGCCCCCTAGAAATATGCTTAATTGCTGCGGGAAAGCGAAATTATTATTCTGTGTACCCGGAATAGTTTTACTAACATTAGTATATGAATTCTGCATCATTGCCGAAAGCTGTGCTGTTTTTAACAAATTCAACGTATTGTTATCAAGACTATCAGTAACATTAATAGTTTCGACAGCAGTTAAAGTATATCCATTTAATTTGAATAGCCGACCGAATGCATTAAGTTCTGGAAATATTGTGTGGCAAGATTTGCAAGACAAGTTAGTTTGCCGTGCAAAACCAGGTATGGCAAAAGATCTATAAGGAATGCAAAGAACAATTATTGTAATTGATAAAAAGTATAAGATGAAATTATTTGTTTTCATAAATATATTCCTGAGAAATAATTAAATTATTTTTTCTTGTGGAACTCACGGACATAGTTTACAAGTTCCCATCTTTGTTTATCTGAAAAAGTATATTTATAACTTGCCATAGGAGGGCGTCCATTGGTGATCTTCCAGAATAAAGCACCATCTGTCTGCTTTTGAACTTCTTCAGATGAAAGATTTTGGGGACGAGGATGAAGCTGCAATCCTCCCGGGCCGTCCCCTTTCCCCTGCTCACCATGACAAGTTGCACATTGTGTATTAAATAGTCCTTTTCCTTTTGATGTTTCGGATGCATTCCCTTTCAAAGGATTCACTACTTTATCTGCATCTTTTGGAGCAACCCATTTATTAGACTGGTAATTTCTATTTGAATTGCGGGTTATGGATGAGATTCCCAAACTTAGCATTACAAAAAATAAGGCTATGAATAATAACAGAATTTTTAAATATGATTTTTTCATAATATTTCCGTTTATATAAATCAGTAATACTTTAAGTATTAATATTATTTTATAATAACGGTAGAATAGTGATTCCAATTAAAGGAAGAGAATAATTGACTAGAATCACTTACGAATGTGAAGTCCTGTTAATAACATCATCAGCCCTTGGTTTAAATAAAAGATGGTAAATTACATCAAGATATGCGTTCATCTCGGTCATCTCTAAATTAGAAGTGAATTTCCAGAAGCCATATATTTTTGCCAGTGATAAAAGGTTATCGGCATATTGTTTCCAGTTAAAATTACTGTCAATTCTTCTGATAGCAGCGGATGAAATCCTGGACCAATAATCAGATTCATTTTTTATTCTCTCCAGAAAAGTAAGAATTTTCAATTTAGACTCCTGAGCATTAACCGGGTCAATGTGAAAGCCGGACCTTTCATCTTCAATAATTTCAAGCGGACCTCCGTACTTTGTGGCAAAGACTGGAAGGCCGGAACGCATGGCCTCAAGGACGGTAAGTCCGAAACCTTCAAATAGCGCAGGCTGAACAAACATACCTTTATGGTCGGCGATTACTCTGTAGACTTCTCCAGTCATATCCTTCCTGAATAATTTTCCAATCCATCTAATTTTCCCGGAGAGATTAAATTCCTCAATTATCTTGTACATCAGATCAATCTGTTCTTTTTCTTCTGAGTCGGCAGTCTTGTTCGCATCAATTTTTCCTGCAACTATTATGAGATTAGCTTTTTCCTGAATTTCTTTACTTTCACCGAACCATCGGGCAAGGGATGTAAGGTTTTTGATCTTGTCCAATCTTGCCAAAGAAAATAATGGAGTCAGTTCAGGTTTTTCTAATTTGCCGAAGATATCATCCACATCAGAATTTCCGAAAATCATATTTTCAAGTTCATCCCTGGTTTCCTTTATTCTTTCTTTAACGTTTGTGAAAGGGAAATAAATTGCTGTGTTAACGCCCGGAGGAACAATATTAAATTTTGGGTGAAATAAATTAATGCCATACTTTACGCGATATAAACCGGGCATGGTAAAATCGATATACGATTCGTACTGTCCTATTCCATCATCGGTCCCGGCTATTTCCTGGAAAGTAGATGTAATAATAAAATTTGCCGAGTTCATCACATACAGATCAGCTATGTACTGAACTGAAAAATTATATGTCTGTTCAAGATTTTTCCAATAGAGTGTACTATACAAATATTTACTTTTTTCGAGTGCATGAGCGATGGTGCAAAGTGTAATATGAAATTTTTTGGATAAGATAGAAGCCACAAGGTTGCCGTCAGAATAGTTACCTATAACAAAATCAGGTCTATCACCGAATTCAGCCAGAAGTTCTTTGTAAGAATCCTCAGCGAATTTTTCAAGATAAGGCCAGACTTCAAATCTTGATATCCAGTTTTGGATAATTTGGTTCTCCTTATTCCGGAACGGTATTCTGAGGATGTAAGCATTTTTGGTGTTATGAACTTTTTCAACTCTTTGATTACAATTTGTATCACCCGCATTTGGAATTAACCTGGTTATGATTAGAATTTTAGGCTTTGCATCAACTCCCGATTCCCTTAAAGATCGTATTAGTTCTCTTTCAAGAGCTTTAACCTGATCAAGAATATAAACGACCTGCCCCCCCGTATCAGGTTTCCCAAGAACACCTTCCTGTCCAAAATAACCATGAGGCGAGATTATAGCAATATTAAATAACATAGGAATTGCAGAGATAAATTCTTTTAAAGCGAAATAATCGGGAGAGTGCAAAAGGCGGTCAAGCTGACTTAATCTTTGGGAAATTAAACCTGCTGAATTTCCTAAACCTGGCTCAAAGCCCATATTCTGAAGTTCATTTCTAAAATTGGAATAGGGTTCTTTATCAGATTTTTTTCTGAGAAAGCTCAAAGCCAGGTCAATATTATCACTTAACTGATCAGGAGTTTTAATTCTATCATTTAATATTAGCTGTTGAGCCTTGTATTTATGGACAAAAATAAAATCAAAAAGGGCCTGCTTTAATTTTTCCGGTTCATTGAACATCCTGCTCGATAAATACCGGTTCAAGTGTTCAACCCCGCGACCTATACGTTTTACAGCAGGAATGCTTGGGAACTTATCATAAAAAGGTTGAAAATCTAAAGTTAGAAGGTCATCATCCGTTCCGGGTTCAACAAATTGTTCCTGAACTTTAAGATAATCAACAACACTGATTTCTTCATAGTATTTTTCTTCAACGTTAAATTTGTAAAATTCAGATTCACATATACCTTCTCTTATTTCCATATAAACGGTATTGCCTAAGCAGATTGACTCTATAATTTTGTTAATAGCTTCTTCAAGTTCAGAGAGTTTATCATTATCATTATCATCATGCATCCTGAATTCCCTGAAAATATCAATGAGATTCCCTTTTACAAGCAGTTTATTTGAGTTCGCAACTACAATATTCAGATATCTAAAAAAATCAATCTTCTTTTCTGCGACAATCGTTATAAATAAGTTAGTCATTTCCTCCCTCCAGGTCTTCCAAAAAGCTATAATGTTCAATTCCCTCAATAATGCCATCTGCAAAATGTTTTTGCGCAAAGTAAACTCTTTTACTTCCTTTGAGATCTTCAAGTTCAGGGGCATAATTACCAACAACGACACCCGGCAATTCTCCTTTCAGCATTTCAATATCGTTCCCGGAATCTCCAGCAACAAGAATATTATCAAAAGGAATATTCCATATATATGCCAAGTACCGTATAGCTTTACCCTTTGAAGCCCGATAAGGAAGAATATCAAGAAGAGAACCATGACTGTATATTACATTTGCTTTAATTTTTTTCTGCAGAAGCAAGTCCTTAACTAATTTTAATTTTTCAGGGTCCTCATTAAGAAAGTAACTTACCTTATATTTTTTCTGGGTTTCTTCTTCCTGAAAAGTTAGGAAATCAAATTTTGATAACAGATCAACAATTAATTTCCTGTTCCATTGATAAGATAGATGAGCATCCCAGCCTTTTGAATAAAATAATTCTCCCTGATAATTGTAATAGATTTCGGTGCCTACTGAAGTTAACAAAACTATCGGCAGGTGAACATTATTTTGTTTTAATACTTCGATAGCTGAATCAATAGTTCTTCCTGTAGCAACAGCAAACCCGACTTTGTTCTGAACACCTTCAATTATTGAATTAAATCTTTTCAAAGCTGAATCATCTCCAATAAGGGTGTTATCAATATCGGATACAATCAGTTTATCTATATGCATTACTTTTTCGCCAAAAGGAATAAAAGTTGGTTTATCTTCTACTCCGTGTTTTGCCATATGTTTTTCTAACTCCTTCAGATATTTATTGATATGAGCTTCCCAAGTGTAGTACTTTTTAACGTTTGTCAATCCATTCTCCGAAAAACTATTCCATTCGTTTTCATCTTTAAGTATCCTTTTAATTGCATCAGCAATGTTTGCAGGATTAGTAACATCAACCAGAATACCATTTTTACAATTTTCTATAATATCTTTGGGACCCCCATCATTTGTAGCTACCACAGGCACTCCGCAAGCTGCCGCCTCAATTAATGTTAATCCAAAAGGTTCGGTTAATGCAGCATTAATAAAAACTCCTTTATTTGAGGCAGTAATTCTATACAGTTCAGGTACTTCGAGTTTGGTATCATGTCTTTTAGGGATTGCCATTTTTCCATAAAGATTATATTTATCCATTAGGAGAAGAATTTCAGTGTGAACTTCTTTTTCATTATCAGGCATAGTTTGAATATCCTCCCTAATGCCGGCAAATATAGCAAGGTTAGCAATTTCGCGAAGTTCCTTGTCTTCACCATATGCAGTAATAAGGCCAGAGATATTTTTCCTTTTATCAGCTCTACATAAAGTGAGTATCAGGGGTTTGTCAATTTGAACAAAAAATTTAAGGAACTTATGCCGGATTTTGTTAATAATTTCAATGGTATCCTCATCAGCTTTATAAGGTTCAGTGGGAGGGTGAAAGATTTCAAGGTCAACGCCCGGCGGAATTACAACAATTTTGGATTTGGAACTGCTTGTATATGCATCATATTGTCTTTCAACTTCCTGTCTGGTGCTTGTGATAATCAGGTCAGCCATGTGGATTATTTTTTCTTCCATATCGATACGGTGGCTAATCTTATACCTTTTTTCTATTTCTTCTTGTGACAATCCTTCATCTAATAACTTGGTTAATTTACTCCTACCCATGGAATGCCCGGTATAAATTAGCGGAAGCCCAAAGAAAGAGGTAAGTTCAATTCCTACGTAACCAGCATCCGGATAATGACTATGAATGATATCAGGCACTCTTTTTCCGGATTTTAAATACTTAATGCTGTTATCCACAAACTCTGCCAAATGATCCCATAAAAGCTCTTTTCTTATATACTTTGAACCGCCGCACTTAATTCTTATAATGCTGAATTTGTCATTTATCTTTTCAACTTGTCTAGAATAATCAGATGAGACATTCCGGTCATTTATCCATCTTGTGATAAGTTCCACTTTTTCAACTGATGGATGTGAACTTAGAGCATTACCTAGTTCAACAACATATTTTGTTTGTCCTCCAGTGTCAGCATCACGGCCGAGTTCAAGATTTTGCCCTCTGATAAGTCCATGAATGCTGTAAAGCTGAATATAGAGACCATTTCCAGTTTTAATTACCATGAATTTAACTCCATACCATTCCTATCATAAAAAAGGTATTACTTAATATAACATCAAGGTAAAAGCAGTCTGGTAATTAATCAACGTGAGCATCTTCAATTAGTTTTAATTATTTTTTACTTAACAATATGAAATTCAGCACAATTTTTAATAACTTTAATAATCAATTCATATAACTATAAATGAAAAAATCTGTCGGAATATGTATCGGTGCTGCAACTATATCCTTTGTAAAAGTTAACAAGGATACTAGCGGTAAGATATGGATTGACAACGTCCTGACTATATCCCATAACGGTTCCCCAAATTCGATATTCACTGAAACATTTCAAAAATTTAATCCTGATAAATTACCTTCAACAGTGACAGGCAGGAAATTCAGGAATATGATTAACCTTACTTCCATTGCCGAACCTGAAGCAGTTGAACTTGCATTCAATCACATAATAAATAATGAAGTAAACAGTAATGGAAATAATGAGGTGTTCAAAGCTATAGCAAGCCTGGGCGCTGAGACATTTATGGTTTACACCCTTGATGATGATAACAAAATTGCAAGGGTGATTGCCAAAAACCAATGCGCCTCAGGAACAGGTGAATTCTTTCTTCAGCAGATTAAAAGAATGGATATAGGACTGGGTGACGTTTTGAATTTGGCAAAAGATGCTGATCCTTTTAAGGTATCAGGCAGATGCTCAGTATTTTGTAAATCAGACTGTACTCATGCGCTGAATAAGGGAACCCCCAAAAGTGAAGTCGCTTCCGGTTTGGCTTTAATGATGGCGGATAAAATTGAGGAATTACTTGAAAGCATAAAATGTGAAAGAATTCTTTTAACAGGCGGGGTTACAATGAATAACCTAGTTATTGAATTCCTGAGGAAGAAATCTTTGAATATTACAATCCCTGATGAAGCGCCTTATTTTGAGGCTTTGGGAGCAGCTATTTACGGATTAAATAACACTGTTAAACCATTTTGTGAATTCACTGATTTGTACATCAAGAAGAACAGTTCTTTCGTTTTTCATCCGCCATTAAATGAATTCAAAAGCAAAGTTAAATTCTGCGAATCTATATCTGGTATTGGAGAAGATGGAGATGAATGTGTACTGGGTCTGGATGTCGGATCTACGACAACCAAAGCTGTTATAATCCGCCGGAAGGATAAAAGTATAATCGGTAAAATATATTTATATACGCATGGAAATCCAATAAAGGCAGCAAGAGAATGTTATTCCGCACTTATTAAGCAGATACCGCAGAATATTAAAATAACCGGGCTGGGCACTACCGGTTCAGGACGACATATCGCAGGGCTTCATGCTCTTACAAATGATATTATCAATGAGATAATTGCGCATGCATCAGCTGCCGTTTATTTTGATCCTGATGTTGATACAATTTATGAGATAGGCGGTCAGGATGCTAAATATACATTCATCGTAAACAGAGTACCGGCTGATTATGCCATGAATGAGGCTTGCTCTGCAGGTACAGGATCATTTATAGAAGAGACAGTCTCGGAGACGTTTGGAGTAAAGGTTAATGAAATTGAATCTATCGCGATGAAAGGAAATAATCCACCAAACTTTAGTGATCAATGTTCAACGTTTATCAGTTCAGATATTAAATCTGCTCTGCACGAAAATTTATCAGTTGAAGATATTACAGCAGGGCTGGTATATTCAATTTGTCTTAATTATATAAACCGGGTTAAGGGTCCTCGCAAATCAGGTGATAAAATATTTATGCAGGGAGGAGTATGTTATAATAAAGCTATTCCTGTAGCAATGGCGGCACTTACAGGTTCGGAGATTATTGTACCTCCTGAACCCGGATTAATGGGAGCCTACGGCGTTGCCCTTGAAGTAGACAACAAATTAGAGCTTGGATTAACCCTAAAAAAAGAATATTCTCTTAAGCAATTATCCGAACGAGAAGTTATTTACAAAAATCCTTTTATATGTCCGGGAACCAAAGAAAAATGCGATAGAAAATGTTCTGTTAACCTTATTCAGGTGCTTGGGAAGAGCTATCCTTTCGGCGGAGCCTGCAATAAATATTATAATCTTGTTTATAAAGAAAGTCACAATGCATCAGATTTTGATTACATCAAAAAACGTCAGCATCTGGTATTTGAAAAATATGCCCCTCCAGTTCATCTACCAGATAATTCGACAATAATAGGATTGAACCAGTCATTTCACACACATAATCTATACCCGCTGTATTATAATTTTTTCTCAAAACTTGGATTAAAGATAGTACTTTCTGATAGTCCGGAAAAAGAATCACTTCAGCGAGAGCTTACTTCATATTGTTATCCCTGCCAGTTATCTATAGGACTTTTTCAGAATCTTATTAACAAGAATCCTGATTTTTACTTTATTCCCCAGATACTTGAAATGTATGTTGAGGATTCGGATCAGGTAAGAATGGATTTTAATTCATGCTGTGCCTTTGTTAGCGAGGAACCATTATTTCTAAAACAGGCATTTAAGGATTATAATTTTAACGGTCAGCTAATTGCACCAATATTGAATTTTGCAAAAGGCTTTGGAACTCAGGAAAATAATTTTATTGCAATTGCGCAACATATTGGAATTAAGGATACTGAAATAATTAAAGATGCATATAGATTTGCTGTAAGGATGCAGGAAGAATACCAGAAAGAAATGTTTGCTACCGGGGAAGAGTTCCTGAAATTGTTAAAAGATAATCCCGATGCTTCTGCAATGGTTATTTTCGGAAGATCATACAATTCATACACTGGTCTTGCAAATAAGGGTATCCCACAAAAATTCGCATCAAGAGGAGTTTATGTACTCCCCTTTGATATGTTTGACTACAGAAAAGAGATTCATGAAGAAGATCAGTTCTGGGAAGGATCTAAAAAGATATTAAAAGCAGCAAGAATAGTTGAACGGCATCCGCAATTATTTGCAACATATATTTCGAACTTCTCATGCGCACCAGATTCAATGACAATACCGCAGTTCAGAACTATCATGGGTTCAAAACCATCACTTACACTTGAACTTGACGGACATACTGCTGATGCCGGTATAAACACAAGAATAGATGCGGTTCTGGATATAATTCTAAACTATAAAAAAATAAAACGGAATGAATTTCTTCAAATAGATAGTTTTATTCCAGCATCTATTCACGCATCAAATGAAAATATTTCTTTTATTTCATCTGATGGAAATAAAGTACCCTTAACGGATAAACGTGTTGTAATCCTTATCCCCTCAATGGGTGACCTGAGCTCTCAATTATTTGCGGCAGGTATGCGGAGCCAGGGCTATAATGCAATTGCTTTGCCTGAAGGAAATAATGAAATACTTAAATACGGGCGCTCAAACACGACCGGGAAAGAATGCCTTCCGCTGATATTATTAGCAGGCTCATTGTTAGACTATATTGAAAACAGATGGGATAAAAACAGCTATACAGTATTATTTCTTATTCAGGGAGCGGGAAACTGTCGCCTTGGACAATACCCGGTTCTATTAAGAAGCATGATTAAACAGAAGAAACTAAAAAATACGACAGTATTGACAATAATGAATGAAGATGGGCTTGCCGGATTAGGTCCTAACTTCGCTCTAAGAGCTGTTCAATCGCTTTTGACTGCAGATGTTCTGGATGATATAAGGTCTGGTATTATGGCTCATGCATTTGAACCTGATGATGGGCTAAAGATATTTGATATTGAAATTAAAAGACTAGTTGGCGTATTAGAAAAATACCCGGATAACATATATAGAGAACTTAAAAAGTCTGCGAATAATATCCGAAAAGATATACCGGCTAAGAAGAATATTAATAATGCAAAATATATTGCCATGGTTGGTGAAATATTCGTAAGAAGAGATCATTTTTCGCATAAATACCTGAATAAACAATTTGCCGATAAAGGATTTATTCTTAAAAATGCCTATTTGACGGAGTGGCTATTTTATATTGATTATCTTATGTCACAGAAACTTCTTGAGCCAGACACTTCATTTAAAAAGAAATTTGAACGGTTAGTAAGAGTAAATTATATGAGATATGCTGAATTTCGTATAAAAAGACTGCTTGCAAAGTCAGGATACTATAAATATTCCCGCACAAATATTGAGTCGCTATTAAAACATAGTAAGCATATCATTCCAATTGAAATTAAAGGAGAACCGGGACTTACTTTGGGAACTGCCCTCCATGAATCAATTGAAAAATACTGCGGGATAATAAACATTGGTCCTTTCGGCTGTATGCCTACCCGTTTCTCTGAGGCAGTCTGTATTCCCGAAATGACCATTGAAAATAAAATCTTCGCTAAGAAACTAAATAATCCTGAATATAGACTGAATTCAAAATTCAACAACAGAATGAGCATTCCATTTCTAACAATAGAATCTGACGGCAATGTTTTCCCTCAGAATACAGAAGCAAAGATAGAAACTTTCCTTATGCAGGCGGAAAAGATTGCCGGTCTAATGCATTTGACAAAATAAACTCCTTATACATTCTTCAACTTCTCCCCTAAATCAGACACATCTCACTTGACTGTCATCACTGAGTGATTAATACACTTTCCTATTAAAAAGTATTTCTGATATTTGCCATAAAGCTTTCTATTTCAGGAATTTACACGGAATAAATATTTGGTACTTCCGAAACTTGATCGAAACAGAATAATTGATTTAATACCTTATCAGTTGAAGAACTCTCCTAAAAATGCTGCAATTTCCGATAAAGTCACAGGGAGTTGGAGAAGATACAGCACATTTGAAGTTAAAACGATTATTGATAAACTAAGTCTTACTTTCATAAAACTGGGAATTGAACCCGGTGATACAATCGCTCTTATTTCCCGAAACCGTGTAGAATGGAATTTTATAGATTTAGCTGTGCTTCAGGTTGGTGCGATATTAGTTCCTCTCTATCCCAACAACAGTGAAGATAACTACAGTTTCATCTTTGATGATGCTGATATTAAAATAGTTTTTGTTGAGGATAAAGAAATACTTAATAAAGTAAGAAACGTCAGAAAGCGCACAACCGCACAGATTAAAGATATCTACACATTTAATAAAATTGAAAAAAACCGGCATTGGTCTGAATTATTAGATTTGGCCGATGAGATGAACCGTAAGGAATTGGATGAACGGATTAATAATGTAAAAGAGAGTGATATCGCAACTGTGATTTATACTTCAGGCACAACCGGCATCCCCAAAGGAGTAATGCTGACACATAATAATATTATGAGTAATGTACACGCTCTTACCCAACTCTTCCCTGTTCATCTTTACAAAAGAACCATAAGTTTCCTTCCGCTTTGCCATATATTTGAAAAATCATCATTCTATTTCTATCTGCTTATTGGCGCCGAAGTAAACTATCCGGAAAGTCTAGATACGGTTGGAGAAAACATAAAAGAGGTAAAGCCAAATTTCTTTGTAACGGTTCCCCGTCTTCTTGAAAAAGTATTTGAGAAGATTATGGCAGCAGGCCGTGAGCTAAGTTTCGTAAAACTTGCAATTTTCGGGTGGGCAGTAAATCTTGCCAACCATTATGATCTAAGAGGAAACAACAACTGGTTTTACAATTTAAGATTATTCTTTGCAAGGAAAATAGTTTTTGTGAAATGGCAGGAAGCTTTGGGAGGCGATGTTAAAGGAATAGTAAGCGGATCAGCAGCATTGCAGCCCCGTCTCGCCAGAATCTTTACTGCAGCCGGAATTCCAGTTATTGAAGGATATGGACTGACTGAAACATCACCAGTTTTAACATGTAACCGGTTTGAAAAAGGCGGTTATTTTTTCGGTACAACAGGAAAACCTGTGCCTGGTGTTTCTATTAAAATATCCCCCCAAGATGAGATCCTCGCTAAAGGTCCTAATATTATGCTTGGTTATTACAGAAATCCCGAGGCAACTTTACATGCAATCGATGAAAATGGATGGTTCCATACTGGTGACACAGGGGGAATCATTAGAAGTGGTTTCTTGATAATTAACGGCAGATTGACTGATATTTTCAAAACTAGCGGAGGTAAGTTTGTTGCTCCTCAACCCATTGAGAATAAAATGAAAGAATCTATTTTCATTGAACATATTATGGTTGTTGGTGATAACCAAAAATTCACTGCCGCAATAATTCAGCCGAAATTTGAGTTTATAAAGAAATGGTCTGAAGAAAAGAGCCTTTCCCTTAACACTCCTGAAGAGATTGTAAATTCTGACGAAGTTAAAAAAAGGATATGGAAGGACGTGCAAAAATACAACAAGAAATTTGGTCACATAGAGCAGGTTAAAAAGATAGCATTGGTGCCTGATATTTGGTCAGTAGAAACGGGAGAAATTACTCCTACTATGAAAGTTAAACGTAAGTTCTTAGCTGAAAAATATAGGGAGCAGATCGAAAATATCTATAGTGCTCCGGTAATTACTAATATTTTATAAAATCCTGGACATTTATGAATAGAATAATAAAGAATGTTACGGTCCTTGGATCAGGAGTAATGGGGTCAAGAATAGCCTGCCACTTTGCAAATATAGGTTGCTCCGTATTGCTCCTTGATATTTTACCGGATAAATTAACTGATGAGGAAATAAAAAAAGGATTAACTTTGGAATCAGTTAAAGTCCGTAACAGAATTGTTAACAATAACTTACAGATGGTCATCAAAACTAACCCAGAGCCGCTTTATCATCCTTCCTTTGCATCCCGAATTAAAACCGGGAATTTTGAAGATGATATGGAGTTAATTAAAAACAGCGATTGGATTATTGAGGCGGTTGTAGAGAATCTGTCTATAAAAACGAAGTTGTTTGATAGAGTAGAAAAGTACCGGAGCATGGGCACAATTATTACCTCTAACACTTCAGGAATTCCGATACATCATATGCTGGACGGAAGGAGCCAGGATTTCCATGATTACTTCTGTGGTGTTCATTTCTTTAATCCCCCGCGATATCTTCCCCTTATGGAAATCATTCCCACTGAATATACCAGGAAAGATATCATAGACTTCCTTTCCAACTTTGGCGATCTCTTCCTGGGAAAGACTACTGTTCTTTGCAAAGATACACCTGCATTTATCGCTAACCGTGTCGGACTTTTCAGTATGATGGCTGTATTCAAACTAATGGCTGAAATGAAATTAAAGGTCAGTGAGATTGACCTTTTAACAGGACCCTTAACTGGTAAACCTAAATCAGCTACATTCAGGACTGCCGATGTGGTTGGGATAGACACCATGATAAAGGTTGCCTCCAATATCTTTAATGAATGCCCTGATGATGAATCCAGGCACCTCTTCCAGATCCCTGACTTCATTAAAAAGATGGAATCAAATAACTGGCTTGGTGAAAAAACCGGACAGGGTTTCTATAAGAAGGTAAAGTCAACGGATGGTAACAAGGAGATTCTAGAACTTAATATTGATTCCTTTGAATACATATCATCAGATAAGGCGAAATTTCCCTCAGTAACAACTGCAAAGCCAATTGAAGATCTAAGGGAAAGGCTAAAGTTGCTGACATTCTCACATGATAAAGCCGGAGATTTCCAGCGGATGCTTTCTTTTATGATATTCCGTTATGCATCTTACAGGATACCAGAAATAGCTGATGAAATATTCAAATTAGATGATGCTGTTAAAGCTGGCTTTGGCTGGGAACTTGGCCCGTTTGAAACCTGGGATGCTCTGGGTGTCAGCAAAACTATCCGGTTAATGGAGGATTTGAACCTTACACCTGACCGCTGGGTTTATGATATGCTCTTAAAAGGGTACTCTTCTTTCTATAAAAATATTGATGGCGAAAAGCAGTTCTTTGACATGATTTCCGGAGAATATAAAAAAATACCCGGAAAAGATAATTTCATTATTATCGAAAATCTTCGAGGCAAAAAACCTGTATGGTCGAACATTGGAACAGTATTGCATGACCTAGGTGACGGCATTCTTAACCTTGAATTCAAAACAAAAATGAATTCCATAGGTTCCGAAGTACTTGAAGCTATTAATAAATCAATTGAAATAGCAGAGAAGGATTTTAAAGGTCTCGTAATCGGCAATGACGGCCAGAATTTCTCTGCAGGTGCCAATCTTGCAATGATGTTTATGCTTGCGACTGAACAGGAATATGACGAAATAGACCTTGCTGTTAGAACATTCCAAAACACCACCATGAGGATTCGTTATTCGGATATACCTGTGGTTACTGCCCCGCATGGACTTGCGCTAGGCGGCGGCTGTGAAGTTTGCCTGCATTCTGATAAGGTAGTAGCTGGCGCTGAAACATATATCGGTCTTGTCGAATTTGGTGTCGGTATTATCCCTGCAGGCGGCGGATCAAAAGAAATGACATTAAGAGCCTCAGATAATTATAAAGAAGGCGCACTCGAGTTCCCTGAACTGCAGAACTATTTCCTCTCAATTGCACAGGCAAAAGTGTCTACCTCAGCTTATAAAGCTTTTGAACTTGGCATTTTCAGGAAAGGTCAGGATGAATATATTATGAACCAACACAGGGTTATTGCAGAAGCAAAAAAAGCTGCAATCGGATTATCAGAACTTGGGTATACAAGGCCGGTCAAAAGAGAAGATATTAGAGTTTTGGGAAGAAGCGGCTTATCAACTTTGCTTGCTGGTGCATATTCTTTCTTCAAATCAAATTACATTAGTGAACATGACAAAAAGATTGCTGAAAAACTAGCTTTTGTAATGTGCGGAGGCGATCTAACATCCCCTTCCCTGGTTAACGAACAATATCTTTTGGATTTAGAAAGAGAAGCATTTTTAAGTCTGATAACAGAGAAGAAAACACTTGAGAGAATTCAAAGTATTCTCACAACCGGAAAAACATTAAGAAATTAAAAAGAGAATTTATATGAAAGAAGCTTATATAGTGGCTGGTTACAGATCCGCAGTAGGTAAGGCAAAAAAAGGTGCATTCAGAAATTACCGTCCTGATGATCTCGCTTCCGATGTAATAAAGTATTTGCTTAATCAGGTTCCTCAGCTTGATCCTGAATTAGTAGATGATCTTATTGTTGGTAATGCCGTCCCCGAAGCTGAACAGGGCTTACAGATTGGTCGGATGATTGCTCTGCAGTGCTTACCTAAAAGAGTCCCGGGAATGACAGTCAACCGTTATTGTGCTTCAGGTGTTGAAACAATTGCAATCGCAGTTTCTAAAATACGTTCCGGCTTCGCTGACTGCATAATTGCAGGCGGAACTGAATCAATGTCTCTTGTACCCACAGCAGGTTGGAAACTTTCACCAAATTATAAAATTGTTAAAGAGCACCCTGATTATTACTTAAGCATGGGACTTACAGCTGAAGAAATTGCTCATGAGTATAAAATACCCAGAGAGATACAGGATCAGTTTTCTTACAACTCACATATGAAAGCCATAAATGCAATTGAAAGGGGATACTTTAAGAATGAGATAGCCCCAGTTGAAGTGGAAGAGGTTTTCATAGAAAATGAAAAACGAAAAGTTACTAAAACCATAATTGATACCGACGAAGGACCAAGAAAAGATACTACCCTTCCTGCACTTGCAAAACTGAAACCTGTTTTCGCTGAAGGAGGTACAGTAACAGCAGGAAATTCTTCCCAGACCTCTGATGGGGCAGCATTTGTTCTTGTCATGTCTGAGGATATGTTAAACAAATTAAAACTGACTCCAATTGCGGTTCTGAAATCCTATGCGGTTGAAGGTGTCGAACCCAGAATAATGGGAATAGGACCGGTTGCTGCCATTCCAAAAGCACTGCTTCAATCCGGTATGAATCTGCATGACATCGATTTAATTGAGCTCAACGAAGCATTTGCCTCCCAGGCTCTTGCAGTTATTAAAGAAGCCAAACTAGACAGCGAAAAAGTAAATGTTAACGGCGGAGCTATTGCTCTCGGGCATCCGCTGGGATGCACCGGAGCTAAACTAACAATTCAACTCCTAAACGAATTAAAAAGAAGAAATAAAAAATACGGCATGGTAACTGCATGTATTGGGGGCGGTCAGGGTGTAGCAGCTGTTTTTGAATTACTGAATTAAAATATTAAAGGGTTATATTATGATTTCTGAACAAACTAAAGTATTAAAAGGGGGCGAATTCCTTATCAAAGAAACCGATCCTGAGTCTGTCTTTATCCCTGAAGAATTTTCAGATAATCAGAAAATGATGATCTCAGCAGCAAAGGATTTCATTGATAAAGAAATTGTCCCTAACATAGCTGCAATCGATGAACAGATGGAAGGATTAACAATCCGTTTGATGGATAAGGCTGGTGAAGTTGGACTTCTAGGGGCTGCTGTCCCTGAAGAATACGGCGGCCTCGGTGAGGACTTTAATACCAACACAGGCATATCGCTTGAACTCGGTGCCGGCTTTTCATGGAGCGTCTCATTTGCAGCCCATACTGGGATTGGAACTCTTCCAATTCTTTATTATGGAACTGAAGATCAGAAAAATAAATATCTCCCTAAACTTGCAAGCGGTGAACTTAAGTCAGCCTACTGTCTTACTGAACCAACATCCGGTTCAGACGCCTTATCGGCTAAAACAACTGCCGTACTCTCCCCTGACTGCAATTATTATATTCTCAATGGTCAGAAGATGTGGATTACTAACGGCGGCTTCGCAGATATATTAATAACCTTTGCGCAGGTGGAAGGAGACAAATTTACATGCTTCATTATTGATGCAAACTCACAAGGTTTCAACCGGGGTAAAGAAGAAAATAAGATGGGAATTAAAGGTTCCTCGACACGCGCCCTATTCCTTGACAATGTAAAAGTACCGGTCGAAAATATTCTCGGCGAAATAGGCAAAGGTCATTATATCGCATTTAATATTCTGAATGTCGGTCGATTTAAACTTTGCGCAATGACTACAGGAAGTGCAAAACGAGTCGCATCAACCGATATTGCCTATGCAAATAACAGAAAGCAGTTTGGTCAGCCTATATCCTCCTTTGGCGCTATCAAACATAAAATTGCAGAACAGGCAGTCAGAATATTCGTTTCTGAATCAGCAACTTACCGGGTAAGCGATCTCATAAACAGAAAAATAAAGGAACTCATTTCCGAAGGATTGATCTACGAAGAAGCCGCATTAAAAGCTGCTGAAGAATATGCAATTGAATGCGCAATGCTTAAAGTTTATGGCTCTGAAATGTTAGATTATGTTGTAGACGAAGGTGTCCAGATCCATGGAGGTTACGGGTTTTCGGAAGAATACCCTGCAGCCCGCGCCTATAGGGATTCCCGCATTAACCGAATTTTCGAAGGCACAAATGAAATTAACCGTCTTCTTACAGTGGATATGTTAATGAAACGTGCCATGAAAGGCCGGCTTGATATAATGAGCCCCGCCCTTGCTGTTCAAAAAGAACTTATGTCAGTACCTGATTTCGGAAGTGATGACACCGAAGGCATTCTATCTTCTGAATTAAAAGCAATACGCAATGCTAAAAAGGCAATCCTGATTGTTGCAGGCGCCGCTGTACAAAAACTTATGATGAAACTTAAGGATGAGCAGGAAGTAATAATGAATGTTACAGACATGATGATTGAAGTGTTCGCATGCGAATCCGCTTATCTGAGAACTAAAAAACTTTCGGGCATTAAAACTCAAGATGAGCTCCAACCCTATATTGATATAACCAAAGTTTATATCAGTGATTCATTAGAGAGAATTGGTAATTATGGTAAACATGCTGTTACCGGATTTGCCGAAGGTGATGAACAGAAAATGCTTCTCCTCGGATTAAAAAGATTTATCAAATACGACCCGGTAAATACTATAAAACTCCGCCGCGGTATCGCAGATAAACTTATTGACGCAGGTAAATACTGCTTCTGACACTATAACTCTTAACCTCCGGAGTGTTCATCTACTGGTTATTTACTCCGGAGGTTTCTTCATTTTCATCAGGACTATTAAATTATGGCTACTCCGAAATATATGACCCAAATGCTGAAGTATGATTCACTGAAAGATAAAGTCATTGTGATAACCGGCGGAGGGACTGGACTTGGCAAATCAATGTGCCTTAGCTTTCTTGAACTAGGCGCTCACGTTGTAATTGCCAGCAGAAAGATAGAAGTCCTAAGAAAAACAGCTGAAGAGTTATCCTCTTTCCCCGGAAGAAAAGTATTACCAATTCAGTGTGATGTTTCTGATTATTCCCAGGTAGAAAAAATGCTTTCTGAAACATTAGATACCTTCGGCAAAGTTGATGCACTTGTTAACAATGCGGCTGGTAATTTTATTAGTCCTACTGAACGTCTTTCCAACAGGGCCTTTGACATTATTATTAACATTGTCCTAAAAGGAACTACCAATTGTACTCTTGCATTTGGAAAATATTGGATTGGAAATAAACAACCTGCGGCTATTCTGAACATTGTAACAACCTACGCCTGGACTGGTTCAGCATTTGTAGTCCCATCTGCCTGCGCTAAAGCCGGTGTTCTTGCCCTTACCCGTTCACTTGCCGTTGAATGGGCTAAATATGGTATCCGCTCCAACGCTATTGCACCAGGTCCTTTTCCAACAAAAGGTGCATGGGACAGACTCTTACCTGGCAATCTTAAAGACAAATTTGATATGTCCAAAAAGAACCCCCTAAAGAGATTTGGCGATCATACTGAACTTACAAACCTCGCCTCCTATCTGGTTTCTGATTACTCATCCTACATAAATGGCGAAGTAATCACTATAGACGGCGGTGAATGGCTAAAAGGCGCAGGTCAGTTCAATATGCTTGAAGATCTAACTCCCGAAGATTGGAACCATGTAGAGAAATTAGTTAAAAAACCCAGAGCGGAATAATGCCATCCTATTGCACTAACTATCTGAGTATTGTAGTAGCGGTTTAAGATATAGAGAGCAGCGAGAGAAAAGGCTATTTAAGCGTAAAACTGCGTAAATGAGCGTAAAAGAGCGTAGAAAAATTCATAACTTGGTTTCATTCAGAATTGTAATTAAATATCTATAACTGTAATTTTCCCCCTAATAATAAAGAATAACCTATATTTATGTGCGGACGATTTGAAAGCAAACCTTCTTCGGAAGGATTAGTTGACCAGTTAAAACAGTTAAGTCTTGATTTGGTGGTTGAGGAAGAAAACAGCAGCAAAACTGTTAATATTGCTCCAACTGAAAAGATACATGGCATCAGAAAAAAAGATGACATTTATCTTCTTTCCAAATATAACTGGGGTATTAAATTCTCTCCTGATTCACCCCTGATATTCAACAGCCGCATGGAAACTATATTGGAAAAGAAATTCTGGATGGATACTTTTGATAAGAACCGGTGTCTGGTTCCTATGAGCGCATTCTATGAGTGGACAAAAGAAGGAACAAAAAAAATTCCATACAGGATATTCCTAAAAGATGAACCATTATTCTTTGTCCCGGCGCTTTACCATGTGGATAAGGATAAAAACATATTCGCTTCACTTATCACCACCAGCCCTAATGCTTTTATTAAAAATATTCACCACCGGATGCCGGTTATCTTTACTAAGGATAATGCAATAAATTACCTAACAAATAAAACAGAGGACAATCTTAAACTATGCATCCCCTTCCCACATCCTGAAGAAATGGATATGGAACGAGCTTACATATGAGATTTTCTGAAGAATGGATTATCTTTTTTCTCTCTGCCTATTGTACTCTTCTCGCCGTGTCCCGGATAAATCTCTGTATTATCAGGAAGCACGAACAGTTTATCCGTAATGGATTTAATCAGAGTCTCATAATCCCCACCCCATAGATCAGTTCTTCCAATACTGTCATAAAACAATACATCACTCGTAATGCATTTATTATATTCTCTTATATATATACAATAACCACCCGGAGTATGCCCCGGAGTGTGTATAAATTCCAGCTTAATATTACCTAATAATAATGTGGTCTCTTCTGTAATATATTTATCAGATGCAGGAGGAGTATTTATTTGAATCCGGAATGCGGCTGCCTGCTGAGATGCATTTTGATGCAGCGGTAAGTCCTCTTCAGGAATATAATATTCAGGATTATATTTTTCCTTAATAAATTTACAACCGGCAACATGATCTAAATGGCAATGAGTTGCAATCAAATATTTAACAACTAATTTGTTATCATGTATAAATTTCTCAACTATCTTTTCTTCCTCTCCGCTTACACAACCGGGGTCAATCACTGCAGATTCCAATGATTTTTTATCCCAAATTATATAAGTGTTCTCCTGAAAAGCGCCTGATACTATTTTCTTTATATCTAACATAAATATTATTACCTGAAATTCTTTTTAATCCTTGAGAACAATTTATTTGTATACGAGTTATAATTATCTTTTGTTTCTTCCATAGAATCGCCGCCGAACTTAATAAGAAAAAACTTTGCTAAACTCCATGCCAGCATTGATTCTGCTATAACTGCACAAGCAGGCACTGCGGTAAAATCACTCCTCTCTCTTCTTGATTCAGAAGCTTTCATAGAATGCAGATCAACGCTCATAAGAGGATCCATAAGTGTAGCAATCGGTTTCATAGCGCCTCTAACAATAATCGGCATCCCGGTTGATATTCCGCCTTCAATTCCTCCTGCAAGATTTGTTTTTCTTGAAAACTGGTTACCTTTTAATATTATCTCATCATGATTTTCGGATCCCATAAGATCTGCGCTCATAAAGCCGCCCCCGATCTCAACACCTTTCACTGCATTTATTGACATGATTGAATGCGCGATTTCCGCATTAAGTTTCAAATCATACTGAGTGAAACTTCCAAGTCCCGGAGGCACACCTGTCGCAATTGCTATAAATGTTCCTCCCAACGTATCACCGCTCTTCTTAGCTTTCTTTATTTTATTAATTATCTTCAGTTCCTGTGCTTTATCCAGAACGCGGACGTCGCTTTTATCAGCTTCTAAAGCCACGGACCAACCCTCAAGATCACCCTTCTTCTTATTAACTAAAAGATCAAATGCTCTGTCATCCTGAGGGAATATTCCACCCAGACTCTCAACATAACTGCCGACAGTAATTCCAAATTCCTCAAGGAACCTTCTTGCAACCGAACCAGCTGCGACACGGGCAGCGGTTTCCCTGGCACTGCTCCTTTCTATTGAGGTTCTTATATCATCAAGATTGAATTTAGAAACACCTGTCAGGTCGGCATGTCCCGGTCTGGGCAAAGTAATCTTTTCAACATTCTTACTTTTAACCTCATGGTCCATTCTTTCAGTCCAGTTTTCCCAATCCTTATTTTTGATCAGGAAGGATAAAGGCGATCCAAAAGTCCTTCCGAACCTTACACCTGAAAGAATTTCCACCTGGTCTGATTCCATTTTCATCCTTAATCCTCTGCCATATCCGGCTTGGCGCCTCTTCATATGGAAATCCACATATGCTTTGGTAATTTTAAGGTTTGAAGGAATGCCGTCAACAATAGCAGTTAAGGCTTTACCGTGTGATTCACCGGCAGTTAAGAATCTTATCATTTAACTCTCATTCTTTTTTACAAATATAAATAAATAGCAGTCAATTAAATCGTCATTGATGAAAATCAGACAAGTATCCATGCCTGTGCTATTCGGATTGTTTTACGGAGTCTTAAACATACCTCCATCTTTGTCCCTGCCGTCATCAACATCCTTCTCCTGCCTGTTGGTAAAATCATTGAAATTATATTTAATTGACAGACCAATATTCTGGCTGTGCACTGTCTGCGACCTGTTGTAGCTGTAAAAATTGGATCCGTAAGTTTCATTAATTGGATGAACACCTTTGAATATATCATTTATGTTAATACCAATAGTCAATTTTTTATCCAGGAAGTCTCTTTTAATATACAGACCTGCAAAATCAGAAGCGCTTGTCCTATACCTTTCATCTTCAGTTTTAAGTGAAATATTATAATAGAATATCATATTAATATCCCACCATAAATTAAGATTACAGTTCCCAGAGAATTTCCAACTATCTCTGTTAATTGAGTAAGCTTCTGTAAGATAATCTCCTGTTTCAGTAAAATGATTGTATGCAATTCTGACATTAAACATTCCGAACCAATCAGGTAATTTAACAGGGAATCTTGGTTCGTTAATAATTGGTATGGTAAGTTCAAATCCGTAGCTCTTATTTATAGCTGAATTTATTGTGGTATTTACAGTAACACTGTCCTGTACATTTGTTGAAATTGAAGAAGGTCTCCCTTTAGAATCGGAATAGTAAATATTTACCAGCGGGTTGAATTTCAATTCAAATGAATTCACATATGTTGGAGCCAACTTAGGATTTCCAATCGTAATATTGTTTGGACCGTTTACTTTAATAAATGGATTTATCATTTCCATCTGTGGACGGTTTATCTTTCTTGCCGCATTAAACGAGAATTGGAAAAGTTCATTTAATTTATACGATAGTCCGAATGTTGGGAATAAACTATTATAATCTGTTTTGAATTCTTCACCTGTTACTTCCTGCAAGCCATCTGTAAACGTCTGCTCATCCCTGATTCCAAATTTGTATTCTAAAAAAGAAATCTTATTAGTATATGCTAAGTACAAAGCATGAATATTTTCTCTATATTTAAAATCATTACTAAGCTTCAATAAACTATCATCATAAATTCCGTATTTGTAATCATAATTAGTATTATCAAGAGTTGCCTTCCTATCCCTCAAGGTAAATTTATATCCTGCCTCAATCTTACCGTATGACTCCATCGGATTCACATAATCCGTATTTAATATCAGTGTTTTATTATAAACATCATTTACGCTATTCTGCAGGCCGGGGGTCAAAGGAAGATAACTATAGTCTGTTGTTAGTAAATCAGTAGTAGAATTTATCATATTTGAAAAGAAAGCATCGGCAGTCCATTCATGCCCCTTAGTATTGAATTTCTTTTTATAGTCGGTACTTATAGTATAATTATTAAAATCTCCCCTTCCTTCATCGATAGTATTGTAAAAATATGTCTGGATATTATTTATGTCATAATTCGTATTATCATTGGAGATAGTCATTTTCCCATTGGTTTTATTATAATTTCCCGTAACAGTTATTGTATTGAGAGTATCAAAATCATAATCCATGCCTAGTTTGAACATTGACATGTAACCGCGTGTGCGGGTCTGCCCATCATAGATTTGTGAATGCAACTGGTCACTCTGATAATTCGTTCTGGAACCGGACGATAATCTTGAGAAGTCCCCCAAATAAACATTTGCTGACCCAAATACATTAAGACTATTTTTCCTGTAGTTAAGCCCCAGACTTCCAAAGCCCACATCCATAGTTGAAGAATACAATGAAACATTTCCATTGTAATTTTGCTTCATATCTTTTTTGGTGATAATATTTATTGTGCCTGCGTCACCTTCGGGGTCATCTTTAGCGGAGGGCGTAGTTACTACTTCAACTTTATCGATATATGAAGCCGGCATTTGGGACAGAAGATTGTCAGCCATGACCTGGGGTTTACCGTCAATAAGTATGTTAACATTGCTGTTCCCTCTTACACTTATTTTACTTGTTGATGGATCAACTTCGACTATACCTGTGTTTCTTAAAGCATCGGATACAGAACCGCTTTGCGATCCCGGTACCTGATCCATATTGATAACCTGTTTATCAATATAAAATTCAACCATTGGTTTCTGTCCTTTAATTTCAACAGCGTTCATCATAACTGCAGAAGGGTTAATCGCTATGTTACCAAGATCTGCTTTATTATTAACAAATACCACTGTATCAATTTCCCTTGTTTCATATCCGATGAAAGATATTTTTAGGAATATATTCTTATCCTTAAAATTACATTTTAGATCAAAGGCCCCCTTTGTATTAGACGAAGTCCCGCCTAATACTTTCTTATTTGATTTAGAGTAAGCAGCAATAGTTACTCCAATCATTGGAGTCCCATTCTTGGAATCAATAACATTACCTGTAATAATTCTGGATTGAGCAAATGAGGAATAAGAAAATAATAAAACCAGTAACAAGGAAAGCAGTTTCTCTTTCAAAATATAATCCCTGAATAAAAATGAATTCAAATATAAGTATTTAGAGTATTTCATTCCTCTAAATGTTCATTATAAACAGAAAAGTTATAAAAAAAGCTGCCATTTCAGGCAGCTTTTAATATAAGTCCAATAAGGATGTTTAGTTAATTTGGTACTTCAATACCAATAAATCTGCTATTGCCTTTTCCATCCTGAAGGCGTAATAATATTGCACCGCCTTTTTTATTGTCAATAGCCGTTCTAAGATCATTTACATTCTTTATTTTTTTTCTGTCTGCTTCAACTATAATAAGTCCTTTCTGCAGATTTTCATCTTCAGCCTTACTGAATTGTTTAACTTCAGTTATCACAACTCCATTCTCAATGCTATAATCTTTCTTTTCTTGTGAGGAAAGGTTTTTTACTGTAAAGCCAATTTTGTCGAATGAAGCAGAAGACATACCGGATTCTTTATCTCCCTTTCCTTCTTCTTTATCGACTACCGGTTCAGTTTTTGAATCATCTTCGCGTGCTTTTAATGTAACATTTCTTTCAATATCCTTACCATCGCGGAACAAAGTTAACTTAACTGAATTACCTGCTGATTTGCTGGCAATATATCCCTGAAGTTCGTTAGGTTCATTAACTTCCTTCCCGTCAATTTTAAGAATAATATCTCCGGCTTTAATGTCTTCTTTAGAAGCAGATCCGCCTTCGACTATTCCCTGAATAATAACGCCTTTGGGTCTATCAAGACCAACGGACTTAGCTATGGCGTCGGTTACTTCTCCAATATTAACTCCGATATATCCACGGCTGACTTTGCCATGTGCGATTAAATCTTTAGCCACTGATTTAGCGAGGTTAATAGGAATTGCAAATCCATATCCGATATAAGTTCCGGTTCCAGAAGCAGCTATTGCTGAATTTACACCGATAACTGAGCCTGATAAATCAACCAGAGCTCCTCCGCTGTTTCCCGGGTTTATAGCAGCATCTGTTTGAATAAAATTCTCAACGCCGTAAGGATTTTTATTAATCAACCCTAAACTGCCGCGTCCAAGTGAGCTTACAATTCCCGCGGTTACAGTTGAAGATAAACCGAGGGGATTTCCTATTGCAAGTACCCATTGTCCGACTTTAAGTTCATCTGAGTTTCCAAGAAAAGCGACAGGCAGGTTAGTAGCATCAACTTTAATAACCGCAAGATCTGTCAAAGGATCTGTCCCTATAACTGTAGCTTCATAAGTCCGTTTATCTGTCAATCCGACAGTCACATGAGTTGAGTTCTCAACCACATGATTATTAGTTAATATATAACCATCCGCGGATATTATTATACCGCTTCCGGAGCCCCTCTGTTCTTTGGGTACATCAAAAAATGGGAATGGGAATAAATTATTATGAGGATCTTCCCCGCTATTTTTAGATACAACCTGAATCTGAACAATTGTCGGTGTAGATTTTTCCGCTACTTCTATGAATGCTTTACTGAATGCTGTTGCATCTGCATCAAGGTTTACAGGGGGGGCTGCAGCACCTAATTTAATATCAGCAAATCCCGGTCTTACTAAACCAAAACCCGAGACTAACAATGCGCCGAACAACATGCCGGCGAATATTAATGCAAATGCACTCATTAACTTTTTAGATTTCATATTATTTTCTCCAAAAATAAAAAATGTGTATACTTTCTTTCTGCATTTGTATCAATTATTATCAATCTATTCTCCATAATTATTACGAAAAATTGTCTTTAAATATCTTAAGGGATTGCAATCCCTTAAAGTCTGAAACATGATGTTTTAAATACTTCTCCATAAAACTAACTGCGCTATCCATTAGATGCAAATTAACATTTCCCGGATTCTTATTTAATTTTAGACACATCAAATAATTGAAAAGTTCCGCATCTATTCTGAAATTTTCAGGATAATTTGTACGGCAATCATTACACAAGATACCAATTTCATTATTATATGACAATTCCTGGTCATTCAAGGTTGCTTTACCGCATTTTTCACATTTTATTAACTGTACATCATAACCCATTTCCTTCAGGAAAAACATGAAAAATCTACCAAATGAAAGGGCTGGCGGTTCCTTTTGTTCTTCAATAAGATCGAGTATCCTGACTATTCCCTGAAATAGTTTAGAGTTTGATTCATGCTCAACCGAAAGATTCTTTATTAATTCTATTACTGAATGAGCATATTTAAGTTTTTCAAGATCTGATTTGATACCGGGGAAATGGGATTTAATGTCTGCTTCTGAGAGAATCTGAATATCTCTCGAAGGTTTATTATAAATAATAACCTCAAGGTAATTAAGAGGATCAACAATAAGACTTAATTTTGATTTGGGGCTTCTGCCGCCCTTAAGAATTGCAGATAATTTTCCTTTTTCCTTAGTATACAGGGAAACAATAACACTGCTGTCACCGTAGTCTAATTTACTCAGAACCACTGCGCCTGTTTTAATTATTTCACTCATTTCATGAAGTTATAAGGGAAAGTAAAAACGTCTTCCTCTGTAATTATACCTCTAATAAGATGTGCAGGAGTTACGTCAAATGCCGGAGTGTATGCCTCATAACTGTTTGGGGCTATCTGTAAACCGGAAACAGCTAATATCTCATTCTTATTCCGAAACTCAATATTTATTTCTTCCCCAGAGGCAATTTTTCTGTCGATAGTAGTAGTCGGGGCAGCAATATAAAAAGGGATATCATGGAAATTGCATAAAACAGCCAGATTATATGTACCAATTTTATTTGCAGAATCTCCATTTAAGGCAATTCTGTCAGCCCCTGTAATTACAAAATCTATTTTTTTATCCTTCATGAGAGTTGCGGCCATTGAATCACTAAGCACAGAGAACGGAATACCGTTATGACCAAGTTCAAATGAAGTTAATCTTAATCCCTGGAATAAAGGACGTGTTTCATCTGCATAAACATAACTGACCAAACCTTTTTCAAATCCTGCTTTAATTACACTGAATGCAGTACCATCGCCTGCAGTGGCAAGTTTACCTGTGTTACAATGAGTAAGTATAGTGGATTTTTTTCTGAATATTCTTAATCCATTCTGTCCAATCTTTCTGCAGTATTCAGCATCATCTTTATGAAGCTGTTCAGCCCTTGAAATCAGAACCGAATAAATATTCGTTAAATTTTTACCGGTTTCATAAACAGATTTAATATCGTTAAGAGCGGAGAAGAGGTTCACTGCAGTCGGACGGGTTTGGAATAATCGATTAAAAGCATTGTTGAAAGTGGAATCCCTAACAGCGTTTGAAGTATTTTTAATAGAAAGGGCCAGACCATAGGCAGCACAGACCCCAATCAGAGGAGCTCCCCTAACCTCCAATTTTTCAATAGCTTCCGCAATACGCTCATAATTATCAGTTTCAACATACACCTCTTCGAGCGGAAGCTTAGTCTGATCAAGAAATATTAACTTATCATTCTCAAATTTAAGCGAAAAGTAATCAGTCTTTTTCATCAAAACGTGATAGTTTTAGAAATTCTCTGAACCTGTCCTGCACTCTTAGAAAGGACAAATTTTCAAGTCCACCCGTACTAAACTTTTCAACACAGAAGGAAGCCATTGAACTCCCATAAATTACAGCACACTTCATATTTTCGGAACTGAGATCCTGTGTTTTGTGAAGATAACCAGTAAATCCGCCAGCAAATGTGTCACCGGCACCAGTCGGATCAAAAATACTTTCCATAGGGTAAGCGGGAGCTGAAAAAATTGTATCTTCGGTGAATAATAAAGCTCCGTGTTCTCCTTTTTTAATAATAAGGATTTCAGGACCCATTTCTCTGATCATTCTAGCTGCTTTAATAAGATTCGGTTCCTGGGCCAATAAACGGGCTTCAGAATCATTAATAATCAATACATTAACCCTAGGAAGGAGTTTCATTAATTCATCTTTCCGTCCTTCAATCCAATAATTCATTGTATCGCAAACGACAAATTGGGGATTATCCATCTGATCAAGGACTTTAATCTGAAGGACTGGATCAATATTACCTAAACAAACGAAATTAGCTTTCCTAAATTTCTCAGGTATGATTGGGTCAAATTTTTCAAATACATTCAGATCCGTAAAAAGTGTATCGCGCACATTAAGGTCGTAATGATATTTGCCTCCCCAACGAAAGGTTTTTCCTGGTTCAATTTTAAGCCCTTCCAAATCAATTTCATGAGCAGCAAGAAGGTCGACATATTTTTGAGGGAAGTCCTCGCCGACAGTTCCAACCAAATAAACGGGTCCAGCAAAATAACTAGCGGCCAATGAAATATATGTTGCTGAACCGCCTAAAGCATCATCCACTTTATCAAACGGTGTTTCGACGGAATCTAAGGCTAATGAACCTACTACTAATAAACCCAATTTTAACTCCTGAATGTTTACAATTTAATTATTAAAAATAACTATTTTAGCTATCTAAACCATAATAGAGAAATTAAATTTTCTTAAGAAGCGGTTACAGGTTAACTTCAGTAAATTGAAGAAACTTAAATTCTCTAAGGAAATATTCTTCAATAAGTCCAACAGATTTTCTTTGACCATCCCAGGCTAATATTTTTTTTGCTTCAGTTGAATCCACCCAAGTATATTCTGAGTGTTCATCCGAAATTACAACTTTTGAATCTTCATTTACGAGGGCCGCAAATACCGGGATCACTGATATTGAATCATTATCGGGAGAATAAAAGGAATTTACATTTGGAGCAACCCAAAACTTTATTGGCACTAAACCAGTTTCTTCTTTCAATTCTCTGAGAGCCGCTTCAACAGCAGTTTCATTTTCATCAATGTGACCCGAGACCATTTGCCATAATCCCGGATAAATTTCCAAATCAGATCTTTTAAGAAGAAGGAATTTCAATCCATCTTTACCAAGACAAAACACATGAGTCTCTATCATATCAGCAATTATTTTCATATAAACCTTATTAAATTATTTTAATAGTTTCTCAAAAATATGCCCTTACCTCCGCGCGCAAAGTATGCACGGCTTTAGTTGTGCCTTGTATCCTGCCGTCATAACTCACAGTAGACTGGAGATTGGCTGACATTCTATAATCAAAATTAAATCTCCAGAAATAATTCTTACCTATCTGATTAGCTCCCAAAAGCTCAAACGGGAGAGTAACGCTATTATCAACATTAGCGATTAATTCGTCTCTTTCAAGTTCAACTCTTAGTCTACCGGTACCTGCAAAAGACAGATTAAATCTTAGTAGTTGGGAGTTGAGATTTATAGTAGTTGGTTTAGCCGGATATACATCTGTACTAGTTCCTGTTTTTATTTTGAAACCGACTTCAATATTCCTGTCAGGCCGGTAAGAAAAATCTGAAGTAATATTGTTATCGGTAATTGTTCTTGCTCTATTCGAAGTAACAGGAGCTACATTAAAATCATTAGTAGAGACAAGATCAGTCTGATTCGAAATTTCCTGAACCATTTTAAAGTTAATCCTAAGACTTCTTTCACGGGCATAAGCCTGCTCAGTTCCTCCATTATATTCATCAAGACTTTTTCTCTGCATATATCTGAATCTGAAGTTAAGGTCCTGATCCTTTTCAAGTAAAAAGACATCCTGCTGTATCATATTAGAACCCCTGATAGTTTTATCCGGGTTCAGGAAATCAGAAAAATGAAGCAGGTATATTTTTTTATAGTCTTCTTCCTGACTATTTTCTTCAACTCGCCAGTAAGTTTCCGTTGAGAAGGCTTTGCCTATTTTATCACCGAGATTATTTCCCTGGAAAATATCATAGAAGTTAATTCTCCATTTAGTGCTAGTCTTTAAATCGATTATAGGATAAAGCTTATCTGTCGGTATTGTAACAAGGACATAGTCGCCGTCATAAATAGTAGGTTCAAATTCATTTTCATCCTGGAGGCCATTATTATTAAGGTCTCCGAGATACTTATAATTACCAGTACCCTGCGGAACCTTAACAAAAACCTTTTCCAGTTTAGCGGTTTTCTGAGTTGAGACTTCATAATAATAATCTCCGGTAATCGGTTTCCAGAAGTTAAACCTTGTCTGCGATTTAATAAGAATAGTTTCGCTGTTTCCTAAACCGGTCTGTTTGAAAATATCAGTATATTTTTTATTGCTGTAAGTAAAATTCAGACTTGACTGAATTTCCTTAATACCATTATAATTTAATGAATATATCTCTGATGAAGTAAGAGCCTGATTTTCCATAATACCATTGAGGGGGACATTATCATCTCTGAATGAATATTTAGCAGTGAAACTAAGTCCTTTAAATTCCATCAATTGTATATAGGGATCAATTTCATAATATTTGAGACTGCCATTAAGCAAAGAGTCATTTGTAGAATATCTGTCCTTCCTATCTTCTGCGAGGAAATCAATACCGGGTTTAAATTTACCGAATAAGTAAAATGCAGATCCCTTTTGTCTTGTCCAGTATGACTGAAGTGTCTGGTTCTGGGTTCCGACATAATCAAGATTATAATTAAAATTATAACCTTTATCTGTCAATGATACAGTATTATTAAATCTGTTTGAAGTAAAATCACCGCGGTTAAGATAGCCATAGTTGGAATTGATATTCAACTGGTTAATAGGAATTAAAGTCACAGCAAGTTCACGAAGTTCTTCATTCGGCTGAACAGTAGTCTGGGCCACATTATAATCTCTATTGAACTCAACTTCATTTATTCTGTCAGCCGAAGTAAACTTGTCCTGAACAAATCTGTCTTTATATGAAAATCCAATTTTACCAAGGCTTAAGCCGCCGATCTCAACCTCTTTAGGATTAAGTTTGAATAGAATATTTCTAGCATAGCCATAATCATTCCCCTTATCGATCGTTGAGAATGTATTCTGGTTCCATAAGCTTCCTGCATATTCAAGACTCAGGGTAACATCAGTCCATGGATTAAGGTCAAGAACCACATTCCCGACCTGTTTTAATTCAGGCATGGGAAGAAAAATAATCGGATTATAATTTCCCTGATTTTTACCTGCAAAGCTGAAGTTGCCAAGGCTTTGCTTTATATAATCCCCCTGCTGTTCTCCGACATAGCTAAAAGTTACATCATAAATAGCCTGAGCACTACCCGGATTATAAACGTAATAAGAATAAGGAGCAGACTGAATTACTGTATCTACTTTACTATAAATACCATGAGTTTCGCCGGTTGAATCAGGTGTAGCCAGAGCAATTCCAATTTTACTTGCTTTATACCTGTCATTTCCTGCGGCAGCAAGAATTTGTTTATCTGAATCTGAAAGAACAAGATCAATAGGTGAATTCTTGTCATCCCCTTCCTGAGTAAACTGTACTTTGAGGGCAACTTTTTTATCAAGAAATTCTGATTCAACACCAGCCGCAAAGAAATTTCTTGAATATTGTCTATCGGTATACTGGAAATCAATGGAAATCCTGCTTGCGGAAGTGATAAGCCTTTTGGTAGTAAAAGTTATTTGAGAATTGCTATAATCGATAGTATAGTCATTATTATCGCCTCTTTTCATTTCATTACCATCGAGGTAAACTTTTTCAGTTCCTGCAATGATAATAATACTTGGTTCATTATTTCTGCCTGATAAATTATATGGCCCCTGAACGCCGTCCTGTCCGTTATATTGGTTACTATTGTATTTTCCTTTAGAACTTGCAATGGAGAAATAACCGCTTTGACCTCCATAATTAAAATCACCTTCAAGTCCCTGCAGTTTCCTGTCTATCAGTCCAAATTCTCCAATTTTCTTGGTTAGCTGAAAGTCGCCAAAAGTTCCAGTAGCATTCGGGTGTTTCACCTGAATAAACACTTTATCAAGTTCATCAAGGCGTTCAGTATTACCTTCCGGTTGAATAGGGGTATTTTCATCAGTCAAAGCTGCAACAATCTCAACATCGTCAGAAAGTTTACCTGATAACTGTAGTCGCAGCCCGCTGTTTAAAGTAAAATCCCTGGTAGTCCCTACAGTAAACCCTCTTACCAAGGTACCGCTTTTCTCCATTCCGGAACCAAATATTTGTTCAGCCGAAAACCCGCCCGACTCATTTTTAGCTACGCGGATAGTATCCTTAAATTTTTCATCATACTTAATTTCCAGACTCCTTTTCTTGTATTCCTTTTTCATTGCCAGATCGATAGTATTGTAGGTAATATAGAGCGTATCAAAAATAGAGTAAGGAAGAGAATCGGCCAGTGTGAAATATCCTTTATCATAAAATATCTTATAATCACTATTATTAAGGATTTTATTTCTTAGAGTTATTATTTCAGAGCCGGGTAAAATGGTTACGTGGGCTATTTGGTAAGAATTATCAAAATTTATTGGAATAGAATCAGTCACAGCCTTGTAATAATACTTAGCCTGGGCATAGGAATTATGCGATAGGATAACTGTAAGTAGAATATATAAAAGAAAATATCTGAATTTCAATTAAAAGGAAATATTTTAATGAGAAAAGTAAATTTACATACTCCACAAATCAAGTCTAAAACAAAACCTTGGATTTAATTTACGCAATTTAGGAGATATTTTTAATATAATTAGCGTACTTTTTCCGGGTGCATGGATAAAGAAGGGAAATATTAAAGAGGGAAACCAATATTGAGCTGAATAACTGCATTGAAACCGCCGCCATCGATAAAGTTATTCATAGCTGAAGCAGAAGGTGATTCATTTGCGGGTAGATAAGTTCCGTCATCTTTCTTGATATTATCAATTTTAAGATAAGTATATCCAGCTGATCCTTCAAGACTAACATATGAACCTATGATAGAAAGAATAAATCCAGTACCAAAGGTATACCCCAGTACCTGTTTATCCGATTTATAGGTTTCAATGATAGTCTGTGCACCTGGCAAATTAGTAGTATTTGTAAACTGAGCAGTGTTAAAAAGGAGAACTGCATCAATCACCTTCCAGCTAAGAGAATTAGTTAGAGAAGTGCCAACATCGAAACCTATTCCCCAGCTTCTAAGGTCGACATTAAAGTCAGTGCTTGATGCACCATAATTACTTGAAAAATTAGCATCAGATTCTTCACTAAGGTCCTGATAAAATCCTTTAGCAGTAACAATTAGTCCTCTGATATTAGCCCGGAAGAAATTTATTCCAACTCTGTAACCCGAACTCTTTCCAAAGTTCTGCATAGGTCCTTTAAGGGAATCTCTTTTCAGCAGGTTGAAAGAGCCGACATAATCATTCAAGCCGGATGGTTTATAAACCTGATAGCTATATCCAGCATAACCGCCTACAAGCCCAAGGCATCCAAAACCAAAACTCTGTGCAGTAACAACATTATTATAAAATATTATGCCAAGAGCCGTAACTAGAAGAATAGAACCTTTGAACATATTACTCCGGTAGCTTCATAGCATAACTTAAGAAAATAAATATTTAAAAGGAATTGCAAAGGTGACAATCATTTCTGGGAAACAGCTCACTTTATTAAATTGGAATAAAAAGGGATCCCCGCCTTCGCGGGGATGACAAATTTATACGGGGATGATAAGTATGGAAAAATGGCGTCGGACTCCCGATAAGTCAGATTCTTTGCTGCGCTCAGAATGACACCCATTATTCTGGTTTTTGGTGGATTGAGCCGTGCTCAAGGCCAGCACCAAACTGTGATTTTCTTAATAAGAAAGCAAAGATCAAACCAAAGAAGCCAAGAGATGAGAATATCCACATTCCCATATTGTAACCACCGGGGTTAGCAGCACTTGCTTTATTAATATCGTTGGAAAATCCGATTAGAAGATTAAATCCGAACAATCCAATATTCTGAATCATAGTCATTAATCCGTAGGCGGTTCCAAGTTTTGCATTATCCACTATAAGAGAAACAGACGGCCACATAACAGCGGGGACCAAAGAAAAAGCGATACCCATCATACTCATAGGGAGTAAAATATAAATAGGTATTGCCGCATGGATATCTAAAAATGCAATATTGATATTAAGAAAATCACCTGATCCTAATACAGCAGGGCGGCCGACATGATATGCCATCATTAAATAAACAGGAATAATAAGGAGAGATCCGATCATCATAAGCAAAGATCTTTTGCCTATTTTATCTGAAAGCCAGCCGAAGAACGGAGTCATAAACATTGCTGCGAGGGTTAACATACTAGAAAGGTTACCGCCGACTTCTCTAGTAGTTCCATGCGCTTCCTGGAAATATTTAATAGCAAATGTCTGGAATGGAAACATAGCAGAATAAAACACAACGCATAATGCTGTTATATACCAGAAGGGTTTACCGAATTTCAGAACTTCTCGGAGAATCACTTTATCCTGTGCCCCTTCTTTCAGCAGAGAATAGCGTTTTGTTGCGGCGATATCAAGGAAATAATATAATGTCATGCATAACAGTGCAAAGAGACCGGCATAGACAGTAATTATTAATGGTGACTGCCAATATTGATATAAGGATTTTCCCCAAGTTGGAGAATTTAAGGCCATGAATGAACCTGCTCTGGCAACTGTTAAATTCAATCCAAAAGCGAACGAGAGTTCTTTTCCTTTGAACCATCTTGCCATAATAGTTGTAATGGCAACAATCATTGATTCAGCACCAAGGCCAAATATAAGTCTTCCTGTAGCCATCAGTGCAAGTGTGTGATTGAATGCGGTAACAATTGCGCCAAGTGCGATAAGAGTTGTAAAAATGAGAACGGATTTACGAGTACCTATTTTGTCAATAATTAATCCGCCAACAAGAACCATGATAATATTAGGGAAACTATAAATTGCCTGAAGGAGGCCAATATCAGAATCAGAGAACTTAAGCTGTTTTGCAAGAAGATCGGCAAGGGGGCTGATGCTATCATAAACATAATAGTTGCCGAACATAGCAAGGCTTATAAGGATTAATACTAACCATCTATAAAATGCTGATGGCGCTTTGGGTGCAGTTAGTTCCATAATATTTACTTTTTTTTAGGTAATTGATGAGGAACCAGGGAGGGCTGTCCCTTTAAAGAGACAGCCATTTGTCCTGGTAATTAATTACTTCTGAGGAACATTCCTTAAGATGTTTGTAAGGAAATCCCAGAATTTAGGAATAGAGTCAATCTCCATCTTTTCATCAGGAGAGTGAACACCAAACATTGTAGGACCAAAAGAGATCATATCCATCTGCGGATATTTCTCACTAATAATTCCGCATTCCAAACCTGCGTGAATTGCTTTTACTTCCGGTTCTTTATTGAAAAGCTGAGTATAAGTATTTTTAGCGACGCTGAGTATTTCAGAACTTACATTTGGTTTCCAGCCGGGGTACCCATCGGTAATTTCAGTTTTGGCACCGGAGAGATTAAATACAGAATGAACCATATCAACGACATCCGTTATTTCAGAAGCTACAGAACTTCTTTGCGAAGTTACAACTGTAATTACTTTTTCATCGGTAGTAATTGTTGCAAGGTTTGTTGAAGTTTCAGTTAAACCAGGAATATCGGGGCTCATTTTAGTAACGCCATGAGGTACCGCGTATAAAGCAAGAAGAAGATTCTTCTGAGTGTCTTTATCAATCATGAACTTAGGAAGATCGGTTTTAGCAACACCTACTTCGAGGGCAGGTTCAGTAGTTGAATTCTCGGCTTTGACTACGGCATTATATTTTTTAACAAAGTTTTTGAATTTATTGGCATCTGCTACAGGCACCAAGCAAACTGCACCGGCTTCTCTTGGTATAGCGTTATGTTTATTTCCGCCTTCAATGCAGCATATACGTAATTTATTTTCTTTACTATATGTATGCAATAATCTGGCAAGTATTTTTATAGCATTCCCTCTTCCCTGATGGATTTCAAGACCTGAATGTCCTCCGAGTAAACCGGATATTTTTACCATAAAAGGAGCATAGATTTTTGAAGCTTTTTCAGGGGTATAGTTGAATTTGCTGACAGATGTAGCACCACCAGCGCAGCCAATGTAAACAGTTCCTTCTTCTTCTGAATCAAGATTCAATAATATATCGGCCTTGAGAGTTTTGGAATTAAGACCAGCAGCACCGGTTAAACCTGTTTCTTCATCAAGGGTAAAAAGACATTCGATAGGGCCATGCTGAAGATCTTTACTTTCAAGAACAGCTAATGCAGCGGCAACACCTATTCCATTATCTGCGCCCAGTGTTGTTCCTTTTGCTTTAACCCAGCCGTTATCGATATAGGGGTAAATACGTTCGTTATCAAAATCATGAGTTACGTCGCTATTTTTTTCGCAGACCATATCAAGATGTCCCTGCAAAACAATTGTTTTCCTGTTTTCAAAGCCAGGAGTAGCAGGTTTTCTGACAATTACATTTCCGAATTTGTCTCTGAATGTTTCAAGCTTATTTCTTTCGCCAACGGAAAAGACGTAAGCGGCTATTTTTTCCTCTTTCTTTGAAGGTCTAGGATATTTTGTGATTTCTTCAAAGTGTTCCCATATAAGGGCAGGTTTTAAGTGGCCAAGAATTTCTCCCATAAACAACTCCTTCTGATATTTATTGAATTTCTTTAAATTTTAAGAATTTATAATTGTATAACTGTGTCAGGAATTTCGTTACTCTTTCTTCAGCAGATATGGCTTTATCTCCGAATTTATTTTGAAAGTTAATTACAATATCTGAAACTTTATTCTTTCCATCTATCTCCTGCCATACATGTGAGCCGAATTCATCAAATAATGTTTTAACATAAGGGGATTTAAGCATGGGTGCGATTAACTTAACAAGTACCTTATTAGTGAATCGAGGGATTAAGACAGATACTTTACCATTTTCCTCAACTATGAATTCATATAGACGATAAGGTGTAAGCTCCAGATAATTGATATTTGACAAACTACTCTTTTTTCTGCCGAACAAAAGGTCTCCTAAATTAAATAAAAGAATACTACAATAGAATCCAGTCGTCCCCGCTTTCGCGGGGATGACATTCAGTGTGTAATATTATTTAGAATGCTGCTGAAGGCGGAGCAGGTTCATCAGGGCTGCCTGCATTCTTCAACGGAATTTTTACAAGTATGTAGCCGATAACAATGAAAACAACAAGACTAACGAGGAACGAAGGTTCAGCAAATACAATGGGAAGCTGCCACTTCATGAGATACATGAATGCAAACAAGAGCCCGATAAGGGCCTCCCCGGCAATCAGTCCAGAAGCTAACAGAACTCCGTTGTTCTCGCTTCTTATTTTCTGTGCATCATTGAATTTCATTTTAGCTGCTCTCATATCGAGGATACCTTTTATGAGTCCGCCGATAAATATAGCGAATGAAGTTTCAAGAGGCAGATACATGCCAACGCAAACGAGCATGGGACTTTTAACTTTTAGAAGGATAAAGCCAACTGCCATAAGAATTCCGACTATGATAAGAGGCCATGCCATATCGCCGCCGACAATTCCTTTAGCGAGAATAGCCATTAAGCTGGCCTGTGGAGCAGGATAAGATTTTCCTCCTAATCCGTTTTCGCCAAGTATGAACTTACCACCGTTAGCAATAATATCTCCCTGATGCAACAAAAGAAGAGGGAAAAACATTACTGCAGAGGCAACTAAAATACCGATCATATCGCCGACCTGCATTTTCCAGGGTGTACCACCGAGGATGTGACCTACTTTTAAGTCCTGAAGCATTTCACCTGCTACAGCGGCTGCAACGCAGATAACTGCGGCAACACCGAGTACGGCTGCGATTCCCGGCATACCTTTAACGCCAAGAGCAACCATTAGAATAGCCGCGATAATTAAAGTAGAAATTGTGAGTCCGCTAATGGGGTTATTGCTTGAGCCGATTAAACCAACGAGGTAACCGGAAACAGCGGCAAAGAAGAAGCCGGCAATAATCATTACGACTGTGGCAACCAAAGCAGCAGTAACATTTTGAGCGAAATATAAATAAATAAAGAAGGTAGCTACAGAAGCCAATGCTATTCCAATAAATACCCATTTGAAATTAAGATCTTTGTCAGTTCTGATTTCAGAAGCAGCACCGCCCTTAGCGGCATTTTTAACGTCACCTACAGCGCGTGATAGACCGGCACCAAGACTTTTTCTCATTTTATATAATGTGAAAGCCGCACTCATTAACATACCACCGATAGCAATAGGTCTAACAACCGAACGCCAAACCTGATTTGCGAGATCGATCCATGTACTTTCGGTAATTGGAGTATTCGGGGCTGCCGCCTGTAAAGAAGCAATGAGATCAGGTCCCATGAAATATAAAAGCAATGGAACGAACAAACCCCATGCAAGCAATCCGCCTGTAAAGTTTAATGCGGCAAGGTTTGGACCGATGATATATCCTACTCCCATATAAGCAGGGCTTACGCCGGGAGTACTTAAAAGAGCTCCGCCGCCTGCATTAACAGAGGCTTTACTGCCGATCATAATTTTCTTATTGGCAAAACTGATAAACTTTTCCCAGCTTGCTGCAAAGACCTGGACTTGTTTAAGAATCTGAACTAAAGCTCCTAAAGCCATAGCTGAGAATAAAAACTTAGCGCCGCTTTGACCGCTTCTTCCAGCTTTATGAATTTCAGAAGCAGCGACTGATTCAGGGAAAGGTAATTCTTTATCTTCAACCATTACTCTGCGAAGGATAGTTACGAATAGAATTCCAACCATACCTCCCACGAACATAATAGCAGTGGCTTCGAGATAATGCTGGGCTGTAAAGAACTCTTCTCCGCCCCATACGCCTGCGATTAAAAATGCGGGTATTGTGAAAATAGCACCTGCGGCAACGGATTCACCGATTGAACCGACAGTTCTGGCAAAGTTTTCTTCAAGTATAGAACCTTTAAAAATTCTCAGAATAGCCATACCTATTACAGCGGCCGGATAAGTTGCGGCTATTGTCATTCCTGCTTTCATTCCGAGATAAGCATTAGCAGCGCCAAGAATAACGCACATTACGAGCCCGATTAATAGGGCGCGAACGGTAAATTCCGGCATTGTTGAATTCGGAGAAACGAAAGGAACGAAAGGTTTTTGATCTGCCATATAAATCTCCTCAGGAGGTAAATATTAAATAAAGGATGATTAACTATGTAATAAAAATTATTTGTCAAATATATAAAGTATTTCTTGAATTGTTCAATTTATTTTTTGTAAAAAGTGTTATTTTCAGCTATGAAATTAAAGGAAAAATTAGAGAGACATTATCTGGCATTCGATAAAACAAGGATATCACCTGACCCGCTTGAATTCCTGCACAGGTATGGAATTGAACAGGATATTGAAGCGGCGGGATTTATATCTTCAGTTTTTGCCTACGGCAATGTTAAACAGATAATAAATACATTGGACAGTATATTTAGCTTAACAGACGTGGGGCCGTATAATTTCATAATGACCTTTAGTTCAAATGAAGAACATAGGTTAATGAAGATAAAGCACCGCTTTTACACAGGTAAAGATATAGTAGTTTTCTTCAGGGTATTGAAAAGAGTATATACAGAGAATGAATCACTGAGGAAATTTTTTGTTCAGCATTATGATGGGAAGGAACCCAATCTTAAGCAAGCGATAAACTATTTTTCGAATTCAATGATTGAATATGCGGAAGAGGAATCAAAATTAACTAATGGAATAAAGTTCATGTTCCCACTTCCCTCTCTGGGAAGCGCATGTAAAAGGATAAATCTTTTTCTGAGGTGGATGATAAGAAAAGATGAACTTGATTTTGGGTTATGGAAAGAAATTCCACCTTCGAAACTAATTATTCCAGTAGATACACATATTGCGAGGATATGTCAGGAATTAAAATTAACTAGTCTGAAAAATGTTAACTGGAAGATGGCTGAGGAGATAACGGATAATTTAAGGAAGTTTGATCCTAAGGATCCTGTGAAATATGATTTTGCTATTTGTCATATCGGTATGAGGAAGCTTAAGTTCTGAGGTTTAGTTTTTGGGATTATAATGATGTCTTAAATTAAGATTTCTTAGATTTGAAAAAGGTATGAGAAGCCTAATTTCTTTAATTTGAGAAAATATGGTTATTTGTCACATGGATACATACTGAAAAATCTCTCAAAATATTGGCACTGAAATTGTTTTTTCATTAAGAAGCAAACTTATTGTTATAGATCGAATAATCAGAACTGAAATAATGTATGCCAAATTGTCAGGAATCTATGACATTCAAATTAGAAGACAGTAAAAATTATCTCCCAGTTACCTACCTCTGAAAACTTCAACTGGCTCACAAATGGCTCACATCTGGCTCTCATGTGGCTCTTTCTGATATAAATGTAGGCTTAATGTAATAACAATGGGAGGTGTACGTGTTAACCTATTCCGCAAAGAAAAGAATGATTAATTAATGACAATATTAGGAGCTATTTAAAGGGGCCATCTTAGTTGCTGGTGTTATATCACATGTGAATAAATATCTATTGATTCTATTTATTTATATAATAATTTAAGGATCGAATTGATGTTAAACATAAACAGATGAGGTAAATGATGATAAAGCGCAGTACAGTATTGAAAAACATGTTTATTAGTGTATTTGTTATTTTGCTTTTGTTACAGACAAGTATTTATTCGAAAAATTATCTTATTACAAATCAACGGACAAATTCTGATGACGAGCAGAAGGCAAGGATAAATTCGAAAGCAGCGGAGCTGGCAAATGATCTGCAGTCCATAGTACAGCTTACAGACATTCAGGCTTCAGAAGTGAAGGCAACACTTATAAATTATTTAACAAATGTTTCTATAATTCAATTTACACAGAGAGCAGGGGCAAGAGAAAAAACTTATGATGTAAAATCAGACCCGCCATCCGATCTGCAGGATTTAAACCTTAATTATGATGATAATTCTTTGGAGAATTTAAGGGCTGCAGATAATGAAGCAACCGCTAAGCTAAATAATATTATTTCCACGTCTCAAATAACCAAATGGAATGATGTAAAAGATTCCTGGTGGTCAAAAGTTATAGCAGTTCAATATGAGGATAATTAAGAATAGATAGATAATCTTTTGGTTGTAATAACCGATACAAAGGAAAATCGGGATATATCACAGATGTAATTTATTCTATTGAAACTTGGCTAATTTATAATTTATTACAGATGGAAAAATATTATAAAGAAACAGTGAGGTAAAGAAATGTTTGAAACAAGAAGTTTAATTAAGAACATATTGATGTTAATGTTATTGTTAATATTTATATCAATATCAAAAATAACTGCACAATCGGATTCTACGAATAACGGCGGCATGTCAGGGAATAGCTCAAATTATGGTTCTTCAGGAAGCGACATGTCGGGTGCGATAGAAAAGAGAGCTTCTGATCTTACCAGTGATCTTCAGTCGAAAGTAAACCTGACTGACAGCCAGGTATCAGCGGTAAAATCAGATCTAATTGATTATATGACTAAGGTAACCACTATACAAAATTCTCAGCGTGCCGGTTTGAAGGAAAAGATGCCATCAGATACCTCTTCAATGTCTGGCAGCAGCTCAGATAATGGATACAGTATGCAGATTAAAAATGCGGAAACCGATGCAAGCAGTAAAATAGAGAGTGTAATTACTGATGATCAGCGGAGTAAATGGTCAGAAGTAAGGGACTCATGGTGGGGAGAAGTTAAATCTGTGGTAATGAATAATAGTATGGGTAAATAGAAAGAAATTAGCTTCCCACAAAATTCACCCCTGTAATTTCTTATAAATAATAAGGAAGGCACAGGGGTGAATAGTTTAAATAAATGGGATTATGAAGCGCTTATAAATTTGGCTACCGCATTAGCGCAGTTTTCGCCGTCAATGGCTGCAGAAACTATTCCACCAGCATAACCTGCGCCTTCACCTGCGGGAAATAGTCCTTTAATTGTTGCATTAGCAAATGACTCCCGATTGCGGACAACCCTAATAGGAGAACTTGTTCTGCTTTCAGAGGCAACAATCTGAGCACTTTCAGAATAATATCCCTTCATAATTTTATTGAATACGACAATTCCATGTTTCAGTGCATTTACAATGAAACCAGGGAGAGCCTCATGAAGAGGGGCTGAAGTTAAACCCGGAATATATGAAGTCGGCAGGAGAGTATCGGATAATTTATTCTCCATGAAATCAGTAAGCCGCTGCGCTGGAGCTTTCTGAGTTTTGTTGGCAAGTTCAAAAGCCAGATGTTCAACTTCCATCTGAAGATGAAGAGCTGAGAAAGGGTATTCATTATCGTACTTGCTCCAGTCTCTTTCGTCAACAGCAACTACCAAACCTGAATTAGCATAAGGAGAATCTCTTTTAGATAAAGACATACCGTTAACGACAACCTCTCCCGGAGCAGTGGCAGCAGGGACAATTATTCCACCTGGGCACATGCAAAATGAGTAAACTCCTTTTCCTTCAAAGTTGCAGGCGATATTATAACTTGCGGCAGGAAGATTAGGATCTTTAACTTCGGTATGATACTGGACTTTATTGATTAGTTCCTGAGGATGTTCAATTCGAACACCCATCGCAAATGACTTGGGTTCGAGGAGGACTTTATGTTTATGGTAAATGTAAAAAACGTCGCGAGCAGAATGGCCGGTAGCGGCAATTACAGCATCGCTAGTATATTCCTCGCTCTCATTAACAATAACACCCTGAATGGTTTCATTTTTAATGATGAGATCAGTTACCTTAGAATTGAAATGAACTTCACCGCCGCAACGAATAATAGTTTCTCTTACCTCCTGAATGATCTTCGGGAGTTTATTTGAACCGATGTGAGGATGGGAATCGAGCATAATATCAGCATCGGCGCCATGCTGGACCAGGATGCTTAATATTTTACGTGTATCCCCTCTTTTAGTTGCGCGGGTATAAAGTTTACCATCGCTATAGGTGCCTGCGCCGCCTTCGCCGAAGCAATAATTGGAGTCGGGATTGACAGTATCTAATTGCTGGACTGCGCGAAGATCTCTTCTTCTAGCCTGAACATCTTTACCCCTTTCAAAGATAATTGGTTTAATGCCAAGTTCAATTAATCTAAGCGCGGCATAAATTCCAGCAGGTCCAAACCCTACAATGATAATTTTCTTATCACCTTTAACTGGATTGTAAAGGATGGTATGGTCGATCTCAACCGGAGTTTCGCGAATGAAGACAGAACAAGAGACAATATAGACCGGGTATCTTCCTCGGGCATCAATTGATCTTCGTTCAGGTACGACTGCGGTGATTTCCGAAATATCTCTTGACAGTTTTTTAGCTGCAGAGACATAAAGGAAATCCTTATCATTAATAAATGAAGGAGGTATTGCTAAATCGGTTCTTGTAATCATATTTCCCGTCCTCTATTCTGAGGAAATAATTAATAAATAGAATTTAGAATCAATATAATCCTTTTACCAGGCCTCCGTCAACATGTATAGTGTTGCCTGTGAGGTAACTCGCTTGTGATGATGCAAGAAAGACGGCTGTGGAAGCAATTTCCTCAGGGCGGGCAAGACGGTTCATAGGGATTTCTTTACCCATATCAGCTAGCATTTCTTCATGTGATCTGCCGGATGTTTTAGCTCTCAGCACGGCCAGTTCATATAATCTATTAGTAAGAGTATATCCTGGAGCCACATTATTAACAGTAATATTATATTTTGCAATTTCATTGCTTAAGGTTTTTGCAAAGCCAATTACTGCATTTCTTATTGAGTTTGAGAGGATGAGATTATCGATTGGCTGTTTGACGCTAATGGAAGAGATATTAATGATTCTTCCCCATTCATTTACCATCATACCGGGGACCACGAGATTGCAGAATCTAACAACGCTCATCAGTACCTGGTCAAAAGCATCCTGCCATTTTTGAGAGTCGAGTTCCTGAAAATAACCAGCAGCCGGGCCGCCGCAGTTATTGACAAGTATGTCGATAGGGCCTAACTCCCGGGTAACTATTTCATGAGTATTTTCAATTTCTCTTGACTTATTAAGATCGCAGACGCACCATATAACTTCAGTGCCGTATCTTTTTTTGATCTCGAGAGAAGTATTGATGAGGTCTTCTTTAGTTCTTGAGCATATAGCAATATTGCATCCTTCAGCGGCAAATTGTTCAGCAACGGCTTTTCCGATTCCTTTGCTGGAAGCGGTAACCAGAACGTTTTTTCCTTTAATACCAAGATCCATGATTCATTCCCTCCGGGATATAAGTTACACATTCAAATAACAACTCTCGCCTATGCGAAATTAGGGATTAAAACACTTATTTAGAGAGTCCGCGTCTGCTAATCTCAATAAAATGGAGAACCTCAGCCACTTCATTCTCAACTTTAAACTCAGCTTTAATTTTATTAACAGCCTGAGTTACATTTAATCCTGAACTATAAAGCAGTGTAAAAACTGTTTTAAGTAAAGTAATAGATTCTGCGGAAAAGCCCCGCCTGCGTAATCCTATTACATTTAATCCTTCATAATTTAATGGATTTCCTGAAAACAAACAGTAAGGAGGAACATCTTTAACAACCATGGAATGAGCGCCGATCATAGTATGTTTTCCAACAGTTGTAAACTGATGGATGCCAACCAGACCACCAAGAATTACCTGATCTTCAAGGTGAACATGACCGGCGAGGGCAACAGAATTTGCAAGAATGCACCCGTTACCAATTCTGTCGTCATGAGCCACATGAGAGTAAGCCATAAAAAGGGAATTATCGCCAACGATAGTTTTATCAGTGGCATGAGTTCCGCGGCTCATAGTAACGCATTCCCTGATAGTATTATTGCTGCCTATAATCAGTTCAGAGAAGCCGCCGTCAAATTTAATGTCCTGAGGTGCAGCGCCTAATACTACACCCGGGAATATCAGATTTTTTTCACCCATGGTTGTATATTTAAACACAGAGACATTGTTATATAGTTTGCATCCATTGCCGATTTTAACATTATCATCAATAACACAAAAGGGACCTATTTCAACATCGTTCCCAATTTCAGCTTTGTTACTAACAATAGCTGTTGAATGTATATTTGTCATTTTCTGTTCTTAAGTTATTTGAATTAATTTTTGTTTTCTAGCATAGTCTCAACGATTGTAGCAGTATCCAATGCAATTACCAATTCTTCATTAGTAGGAATGCGCATTACGGCTACCTTAGCTCCATCGGGAGACATTATCAATTCTTTCTTTTTATTCTTTTCGGGATCGAGCTTAATTCCAAGGAAATCCATATCCTTGCAGACTTCTTCCCTTACATCGGTTGAATTTTCACCGATACCGCCCGTGAATACAATTGCATCTGCCCCGTTCATAGCAGCCATATAGGCGCCGATATATTTTTTAATTCTGTAACAGAAGATATCGAATGCATACTGTGATCTTTTATGAGCTTCTTTAGCAGAGTTAATAATTTCGCGCATATCGCTAGATTCACCGCTGATGCCGAGGAGTCCACTGTGTTTATTTAACAGAGTTTGAGCTTCACCCAAAGTTAAGCCCTCTTTCCCCATAATGTAAAGGATAACGGTAGTGTCGATATCGCCGCTTCTGGTGCCCATAAGAAGACCTTCGAGAGGAGTAAATCCCATCGTGGTATCAATTGATCTGCCTTTATCAACGGCGGCCATACTGCATCCGTTTCCGAGGTGCATGGTAATAATTTTTAATTCTTCGATTGGTCTGCCCAATATTTCAGCAGCCTTATTTGAGACAAACAGATGAGATGTTCCATGGAAACCATATCTTCTTATCTTATATTTTTTATAAAGCTCATAAGGAATTCCATACAGGAAAGCTTTAGGAGGCATCTTAACATGGAAGGCAGTATCAAAAACCCCTACCTGAGGAGTTTTAGGAAGTATTCTTTTGCAAGCCTGAATGCCTCTTATATTTGGTGGATTATGAAGAGGAGCGAGTTCAATATTATCCTGCAGAACCTGCATAACTTCATCCGTGATAAAAACTGAACCTGAGAAAGATTCGCCGCCGTGCACCACTCTGTGGCCTACAGCTTCAATATCCTCTTTGTCATCAATTACGCCATGGTTTTTACTAAGCAAAACACCAAGGACATATTCAATAGCAATTGTGTGGTCAAGTATTTCGCCGACAATTTTTATTTCGTCGCCGTCAAAACGTGTATGTGTAAGAACGGCGCTGCTCATACCTATTCTTTCGACTATACCCTTTGCAAGGACAGTTTGGGATGTAGTATCATAAAACTGATATTTAATTGAAGAACTTCCGCTATTTAAAACCAATACTTTCATATTAAATCCCCTCCTTATCTAAATAGGTAATAATACTTCCGTTTTCATCATATTTATAGAAACCCTCGCTGGTTTTGCGGCCAAGTTTCTTTTCACGGACAAGTTTTCTTAATGCAGGACAAGCCCTATAGCGTGGTTCGCCAAGAGTTTTCCACAATGTTTCCATCCATGCAAGTACTTCGTCAAGGCCCATCATATCGGCCATTTCAAGCGGACCATACTGGAAGTTATATCCAAGCCGCATTGCTGTATCAATATCCTTTGCGGTTGCAACGCCTTCCATAAGAATATACATTGCCTCATTAAGCAGAGGAACAATTGCACGCGTTGTTACAAAACCGGGATACTCATAAACTTCTACTGCAGTTTTACCGATTCTTGCGGCAAATTCCTTAACCAGTTCAACTGTGTTATTTGAAGTGTAAACACACTTAACAAGTTCAACAAGAGGTATTTTAGGAACGGGATTAAGAAAGTGCATTCCGATAATGCTTTCACGTCTTGTAGTAGTAACCTCTGCAATTTTGGTTAAGCTTAAGGTGGATGTATTGGAAACGAAGATCGCATTTTTCTTTGCTATTTTATCAAGGTTCCGGAATATTTCTTTTTTAAGGTCTAAGTCTTCGTCGACAGCTTCTATGATTAAATCTCTGTCTGCGACCTTATCAAGAGTAAGTTCCCAGCTTATCCTACTTAGGATAGATTTCTTTTCACTATTGGTCATTGCCCATCTTTTAATTTCCCTGTCGATATTTTCAGACAAATTAGCCTTAGCATCTTTTAATTTGTCTTTATTTTTTTCAATAAGGATAACGTCAATTCCGGCTGAAGCAATAGTTTGAGCAATACCCTGCCCCATGACACCGGCGCCTATAATAGCGACATTATTAAGCTTATCCGGACCGGGCAAATTGTTATTGCCGGTCAAGAGATCTTCAAGTTTTAAGTTTTCGCCCTGCATATAAATCCTATAATAAATTTCCTGAAATGTTTGAAGTAAAAAATGTGTAATTATTTATTTCATCGTGCCTAATATTCAAATCGTCATCCTGGATTATGTATTTAAATTAAACCGTTATACAAATATAATTATTAATTAAAAGTCTTTCTTCCTGAAAATTAGTACACTAAAAATGAGCATAACCAGCAGAAAGGCAAATGAAGTAGCAAGTGGCTGGTAGTTTTCGATATAGTTCTTAGTAGTGAGACTAACCAGGGTATCGTTCATCAATTCCTGAGTTTTAGGAATTATGTAATAGAACCAGTCAATAATAGTTTTCAGAGTTTCATTCTCAATAAAATTAGCGCCCTTGAATTTAGCAAAATGCAAAAGCGGACTAAGTACAATATAAATAAAATATGCTGCCATCATACCCGACATTGATCCCTGGGTCATTATTCCCAGAAGAACAATTAATGAATAAAGGACAGCGAATGTGAAAGTTATTATTAAGGACGAATAGAGGAATGCAATATTCCAGAATCCGAATTTTAATCCTACTATTAACCATACACCTAAAATTAGAAATAGAATATTAATAAATACTACAAGCAGTCCGCCAAAATATTTGCCTAACAATAGTTCAGTTCTTGAAACCGGTTTTGATAACAGCAGATCAATATTTCCTTTCTCGAGCATAGATGGAATAAAAGATGAGCAGGAAAAGATTGAAAGCAGGAGGCACAAACCAGCCAGAGAACTGATCATCATAATCTCAAGTCTGCTGATCCCTTCGGCCAGAGACATACCCGGAGCCAGGGTATTGGTTTTAAATAAGCTGAAAACAAGTACCTGAATAATCAAGACTACCAGAGATATAGCGATGAAAACAATAAACACTTTTTTTGACATTGCCTCGCGAAGAGTGGACATTGTCATTATTCGGATATTTTTCATTTGGATTCTCCCTTATCGGATTCCTGAATCAGGGAAATAAACATCTCTTCAAGTGAATTTTTCTGAGGTATAATTTCTTTGATTAAAATATTTTTGTTCCTTAAAGTATCAATAGTCTTGTTCAGCTCATTGATATCATTGACATGAAGAATATAATTGTTGTCCTTATTCTTTTTTAAGCCGTGAACATCCGCAATAATTTCATCATTCAATTCGCCATCAGTTGAAATCCTGTATTCTTCCTTTTTCTCGGTCAATTCCTTGACAGTTCCTTCCCTGAGAAGTTTTCCTTTGTTAAGAATACCCACATTATCAGTAATGAGTTCAACTTCAGAAAGTATGTGGCTGTTAAGGAAAATAGTTTTCCCTTTATTTTTAAGTTCAATAAGGATATCCCTTATTTCTTTTCGGCCTATGGGGTCAACGCCGTCAGTAGGTTCGTCAAGGAAAATGAGATCAGGATCATTAATCAAAGCCTGTGCAATACCCAATCTCTGCATCATTCCTTTAGAATAAGTTTTGATTCTTGAATTTTTCCATTTTGAAAGATTCATAAGATCAAGAAGCGAGTCGATGCGGTAATCAAGGGACTTACCATCCAGGCCGCTCAATTTTCCGTAGAATCGAAGGACCTCTCCCCCTTTCATATAGTTGGGATATTTGTGATTTTCAGGCAGATAGCCGATTTTCTTTTTAACATCCAAGTTGGTGTAATCCAGACCAAGCATTCTGCCATTTCCGGAATCAGGGAAAGTGATACCAAGAAGTAGCTTAATAAGAGTAGTTTTACCGGCACCGTTAGGGCCCAGAAGTCCAAATATAGTTCCGCGGGAAACAGTAAGGGTAAAATCTGTTAATGCATAAACTTTTTTTTGGTTAAAGGAAGAAGTGTATACTTTATTAAAATTTAGAATATCAACTGCGTTTGAAATGTCCATTCATACCTGAAAAATTTACATCACGTAAATTTACCAATTTTCCCTAACCTTACCAAGAATTGACGTCAATAAGAAACAACTTTCAGTCTTTTAGAATTAGCTGAATCCTCTATAAGAGTGTTCAATCTGCTTAATTTAGTCTGATCTTTTTTAGCGCTAGTAACCCACAAGGCTGCAACTTTTTTATAAGACGGAGGCTGGAGTTGAAAGAAATCCCAAGCTTTAGTATTCTTCTTAAAAAGTTTGATAAATGAATCATCAAGTTCAGTTATGCTTCTTTCATAAGAATACAGTTTTTGTTTCTCCCGATCACGTTCCTGAAAGGCCTTTAATCCTGCGGGATGCATTTGGCCCAGATTTATCAATTCATCAGCACGTTTTATGTTAACCGAGCTCCAGATACTACCTTTTTTCCTGGGAGAGAGCCGATGCATATAACTAACATCATCCACTCTTTTTTTTATTCCATCAATCCATCCAAAACATAAAGCCTGATCAACTGCTTCATGGTAAGCAATTCCTTTTAGGCCTGATTCTTTTTTATAGAAACCGACAAACAGTTCTTTTTGAACCGCATGGTTCTTTTTCAGCCAGATTCGGAATTCCTTGGGTGATTTGAAATATATAATTTGTTTAGGTAGTTCCGTTTTTTCCATAATTAAAGTGACTTATTATTTTAGTCCACCTTTGCCGGTGGCTGTTTTAATCAGGTCAATTTGTCCAAGGTGGAATGTCTCATGCCAAGCCAGAAAATGTAATAAACTTCCGATATCATCACCACCGAAAGGCAGTTTGCCGGGGAATTTTACGAGCAGTGCTTCCTCACCTGATTTGTTAATTTCATTTACTATTTTGTCCCCTCTTTCCAGAAATACTTTCATTGATAGTTCCAGATCGACAGCGATAGTTTTATTTTTAACTGCGCCTCTCTTAAAAACATTTTCACTTTCAGGTATTTCAAATTCTTTGTCAAAGAAATATATTATCTTGACTGAAGGTTTTGACTATTCCATCTTTCATTTATCCACTTCCGTAAAATGATAATTAAATTAGTATAATTTATTTATAATCTCTATGCAATCATATTAAAAGAAATACTAAACCGGGAAACCAGATATTATTATTATTCCGTTAAAAATGGAGTGATTAATTTACCGTAAGAGTTTATATAGAAAGGCATATTATCCTTCCATACAATTCCCAGGTTATTTTCAAAATTATAAGCAAGTTGATAATTTAGAGGTATAACTACTTCTCCTTTAATATTAATATACCCGTATTTTGAACCTGATTCGACGGGAGCAAGTCCGTTTGAGAAGTTACCTGCATCCTCAAAAACTGAATCAAAAATATAATGGCCCTCGGTATTAATATATCCATATTTCCCGTTTACTTTTACTGCGGCGGCATTTTCACTAAAATCATTTGCATAATCATAAACAGAGTCAATAATATATTTCCCTGTTTTATCAATAAAACCAAATTTATTATTTACCATTACCCTTGCCCTGCCGAATTTAAATTGCCAGGCATGATCGAAGCGGGGGGAAATAATAAAGTCACCGGTTTTGTTTATATAGCCGAACTTTCCATCCAAGCAAACAGCGGCCAGACTATCTGAAAAAGCAGATTCAGCCATAAACTTAGGTTTAATTACCTTTCTGCCTTCATTATCTATGTATCCATATTTACTATCTATTAAAACACTCGCCATTCCTTCGTTAAAAGGCCCAGCAAAATCATATTCGGGGGAGATTATTAAATCGCCTTTATTATTTATGTATCCATATTTGGTATCGATAGTAAAAAAAAGAAATTGTGTTGCAATGGTAACTGGCAGAAGTCCTTCACTAAAATAGCCAACTTCATCCGAAGTGACTCTAAAAAGTTCCTTACCTTCATTATTATAGCAGATGTAAACATCATCATTCCAAAAATATTTACCACGTTTTTTAATTAAAAGCTTTCCTTCGTGAAATCTAAACCCGAATTCAGAAGAAACACTTTTAAGTTTAGAGTCAAATGGAGTAATAATATTGCAAATATCATATTTAGTCTTAAGAGATAAATCATTTAACAATATTCCGTCAGAGTCAACAAATTTTACCTGTCCTTTTATGAAAACTGGCATATAATGATTGATATCATGAGTAGTGGAATTATCAGAACTCTTATTCCCAGCATAAACAGACAGGTGCATACTAAGCGATAAACAGAGAAGAACTATAAATTTCATAATTATCCTTATAGACGAACAATATCTTAAATCATCTCTGACAAAAGTTCCTGGCGCGGATTAGCGATAATTACTTTATTAACAAGTAGTCCTTTATCGCCAACAATCTTAGCGCCAGCTTCAACGGCTGCGGTAACTGCAGCTACTTCACCAGTACATGTAAAGAAAGCTTTACCTCCAAGAGCCATAGCCAAACGTACTTCAATGAGTTTAACATTTGCAGCTTTCACTGCTGCATCGGCACCTTCTATAAGAGATGCAACTGAATATGCTTCAACAATCCCGAGAGATTCGAGCATATCGACATTATTCTGTCCCGATATAGCTGGAAATATAGACCTATGAACATTTGGTATTACGAAGAAATCAATTACTCCAAACCCGATTGTATCAACTGCGGCATTTATAGCAGAACTCACAGCGGCAACATCACCGCCGATCAAAGTCATATATTTTCCAGAACAGATTGTTCTGGATAAAATCAATTCCACATCAGAAGTCTTTAACATAATATCTGCTGCCTGCATTCCCGAGGCAATACTTCCCATTTCAATCAAACCAATTGAATTCATCTCCATTGTAATTCCTATTTATTTATTCTAATATATTCTTCAGTAACCTGCGAAACCATACCTGATATTGATGCATGTATATTGGCACCAAGTTTATTTTCTGGTACAGCAGCAATTAAATCACCTTCTTCAATTTTGTCGCCTATATTCACCTTAGGTAGTGCACTGACGCCAATATGCTGTTTAAGGAATATTTTAACAGATGAAACCTGCGGCATTTCCTTATTGTAAGGAGTATGTGTATCATAATTCTGGACCAGAAGTCTCTTCATAAGCATTTTAATCGGAACCCTTCTACCTTCCTTAATAGGATGCACTTTCACGGGTTTTTGCTGAACGTATTTTATGCCTTCCTGCCTCATTTCCTTTTTGGATTTATCGCAAGCTTCTTTAGGATACAAATCTTCAGGGCATGAATATAAAGAGCACAATCCGCAAGCACAGCAAAGTTCGGCATATTGGTTCCATATTGCTGAGCCGGTTTTAGAGAACCCTAATGATCTCATGACTTTATGCGGTTGAACATCGTAACCAAGCAAGTAACGGGGGCAGAATTCAGTGCAATAACTGCACTGATCGCATGCAGATTTTCCAATTCTGTACCAGCTTTCAGCAGGCTGGTTTTTTCTCTTAATAGCATAATGATCTTTAGGCAGAAGAATCAATCCGGCGGTTGTTTTTGTTACAACCTCATCAAGATTAAAAGTAAGAGCTCCCATCATGAGTCCTCCAACAAATATCCCGAAATCTTTGACAGTTGCACCACCTGCATGTTCTATTAGTTCGCGGAAGGTTGTACCAATGGGTGCAAAAAAGGATGAGGGCTTTTTTACAGCGCCAGTTACTGTAAGGAATTTCTTTGTAACCGGAATCCCTTTTTCAGCATTAGAGACATTAAAAAAAGTTTCTACATTATTAACAACGCATCCAACATCAAGCGGAATTCCTGCTGCCGGGATCAATCTTTTTGTTGCAGAATAGACGAGTTCATATTCATCACCTGATGGGTAAAAATCACCCAATTCGGTGATAACAATTTTCTTGTTACCTATCTCTTTTTTAATTGCATCGATCGCATCAGCATTCTTTGATTTTATCCCGAAATAGCCTAACCTTGCTTTAGTGGAATCCATCATCATCTGCATTCCCCTGACTATCTCAGTCGGGAAATTCACCATCAATTCAAAATCTTTATGTATAAGGGGCTCGCATTCTGCACCATTAGCAAGTACAAATTCCGGACTGGATCCAGCTTTAACATGCGAAGGGAAACCTGCCCCCCCGGCACCTACTACGCCGGCATCAAATATTTTTTCTTTTATTGACATTCTATTTCTGTTTATAAGAATACAAAGTTAAAAAAAAATAACCATAATTATCTATATTTAAAGACCAAATTAAAGAGTATATGAATCCGGTTGAAGCACTAAATCATTATTTCCATCATTCAAGTTTCCGTTCGGGGCAGGAGGAGATTATAACTCAAATCCTTAACGGTGAAAACGTGTTGGCAGTATTACCAACCGGCGCGGGAAAGTCAGTATGTTACCAGATTCCGGCGTTGATATCCAAGAATTTTTCAATCGTGATCAGTCCGCTTATTGCATTGATGAAAGATCAGGTTGATTCCCTGAATATAGATGGACTAAATGCGGCATTTATCAATAGCACTATGGATTTCATAGAAATTGAACGAGTACTTCAAGATATAGCTTATGGTAAAATCAAGATATTATATGTAGCGCCCGAAAGACTTGAAAATATTACTTTCGCTGAAAGAATAAAGAAACTGAACCCGGAATTTCTTTTTGTGGATGAAGCCCACTGCATAAGCGAATGGGGGCATAATTTCAGACCTAGTTATACTAAAATTAAGGACTTTATCAATTTCATCGGAATTACAAAAGTCTCCGCGTTTACTGCAACGGCCACTCCTGAAGTGGTTAAAGATATTGTATTCCAACTAGGATTCACTGATCCGAAAGTTTTCGTACGTGGATTTGAAAGAGAAAATCTGTTTATATCAGTACTGGTTACAAAGAAGAAGAATGAGAAATGCATTGAACTGATCTCAAGATATAAAACACCCGCTATTATTTACTGTGCTTCACGAAAGAAGGCAGAGGAAGCCTCAGATTATTTAACTTTCCACAAGATCAAGTGCAATTATTACCATGCGGGACTCCAGCCGGAAATTCGTAAGAAGATACAGGAAGATTTCCTTAATGATGAAATCCAGGTTATATGCGCTACCAACGCATTTGGAATGGGAATAAATAAAAAGGATATCCGATTAATCATTCATTATAATACTCCCGGGTCGATAGAGAACTATTACCAGGAGATCGGTCGTGCAGGAAGGGACGGAAGGGATGCCTATGCTTTTCTTTTGCATGATGATTCCGATGTTAATATTCAGAATTATTTCCTTTCGGTCTCACATCCAAACAAAGAACTTATACATACAGTTTATAATGCAATATGTGATTTCAACAAGATAGCAGAAGGGAGTCTGCCCAAAAATGATCTGCCTGTTAATAATGATTACATTACTGCCTATGCCAAAAAACAGATTTCTAAGGGACTACTTCATTCAGCATTAAGGCATCTTGAACAGGGCGGGTATATAAAACTTCTTTCAGAATTTGAACGCAAAACAGCAGTTCAATTCCTGCTTGAGAAGAACCGTCTGAGAAATTTTATAAAGGGTTCAACTAACGATAATCTTAAGAATGTATTGCTTTATATTTTAAGGGATTTTGGGTCTGATGCTTACGAAAAGAAGACTCATATTTCAACTTCCAAAGCCGCCGGGGAAATGAATCTAACTGAAGAAGAAGTTATTGATGCGCTCACAATAGCTGATAACCTGGGCATAATTAATTTCTTCAACTCTGTTTCGAAAGATAATGTCCGACTGATTACACCACGAGTAAATTCAAGCCGGCTTAAACTTGATTATAAAAAAATAAATGAGACCTATCTCCTTTTACAGAAGAAAATAGAGTCGATGGTTGACTTTGCATATTATGACGACTGCCGTTTTAAGTTTATTCTTGATTATTTTGGAGAAGATACTTTAACTTACTCCTGCGGTAAATGCGACAGATGTTTGCGTGAAGATGAAATATCATTCGGTTCTGCCGAGTATATTAAAGAAATAATTCTTCGGGGATTAAATGAGACCGGCGATTCCACTGAAGCCATACTTATTAAAACTTTACGGGGTTCCGGCACTTCAATTATAAACAAAAAAATACCTCTTTATGGAACTCTTGCCAATTATGACAAGAAAGATATACAAACGATTCTGAGGGATTTGGTTAAAGCTGGTTTTATTTCCAAAGACCCTGTGAGCGGAAGGGATCTTCTGCTTACACCAAAAGGATTGAAGTTTCTCGAAGAATCAGAATTGCTTGATAATAAAATACCAGAAGAACCGGTATCTTATGAGGCAAACCTTGAACTTTTCAATTTATTAAGAGAAGCGCGAACTGTAGCGGCTAAAAAATTCATGCAGAGCGGATATATTATTTGTCCCGATGATCTCTTAAGAACAATAGCTTCTGAAAAACCTCAGACGAAAGAGGAACTTTTAAGAATACCGGGATTTTCATCAAGAATGTTTAATAAGATTGGCATCGAATTTCTTGAAGTGCTGAATACATTTATGGACGGGAAAATAAATCCAGCATCAGTCTCGTTTATTAAAAAAGAAATTCCTCCAAGCATAAAAGAAACATATAATTTACTTGTTAAAGGTTATTCCCTCTCCGCCATTGCGTCATTAAGGAAAATGTCCGATTCAGTTATTTCCATGCAGATTGAGACTATTATTGAATACGAGCCCACAGTAGATATTACACATCTTTTTGATAAAGGATTGTTAGAATCAATTTTGATTGAGATCAGGAATGGTTTTGTTGATCTGAAAGATCTTAAAGTACGTCTACCGCATGAAACCGGCTATCCTATGATAAGGATAGCCGTCGCAAAATATAAATTTAACTCTTCTTCTTATTCCTCAAATCCTCGAGATGGGCGATAGCTTTAGTGAAAAACTGGTCCCACTTTTTAGGATTGCTATTGTAATATGCAAGAGTAGCATCGTATTCTTTTGAGGTAATATTATATTTTTTGAATACTATATTTTTTACTGCGTCCTGTTTGAAATTAATACCAGAGGAATCCTGAGCCACCACAAGATCAGTAAACACCAGAACAAATTTATCTTCATTTATCCGGTTTGAGCATCCGGATAAGAAGAATAGTAAAAATAAAATAAGTGATACTTTCCCCAAATTCATTATTTCATCTTTTTACTTGCTTCAAAAAGTATCTTCTTTTCCTTGTCGGTAAGGTTTTGATAACCCGAGCGGCTTATTTTATCGAGTATTTCATCAATATCTGCCTGGGTGATATTCAAATTATCTTCGTTTACATCATAATATTTTGCTTCAGAAACCTCATCTTTCTTTCTAAAGGGATTATGAATTCCTCCAAAAGGATTGATTGGGGGTTTCTGCTGATAATAATAATCTTTTTTGAACATATGCTTCAGTTCAATATCAGATTTTGAATCAAGCAATATGAATATTAGTCCGGCTAAGGCTCCGCCAAGATGAGCAAGGTGAGCAACATTTCCGCCTCCGCTGTTAACCATAAAGAATTCGAATATCACCATGAACCCTATCAGATATTTTGCTTTAACAGGAATAAAGAAATAAAGGAAAATATATCTGTTGGGGAAGAAAAGTGCAAAGGCAATAAGCACTCCGAATATGGCGCCCGAAGCACCTAAAGTAAATGCAGGCTCTCCAATTAGCGGAGAAATGAAAAGGTGCAGCAAACCTGCTGATATTCCGCAAAGCAAATAGAAATAAAGGAACTTCCTTGAACCCCACATATTTTCTATTTCAATACCGAACATCCAGAGTCCGAACATATTGAATAAAATGTGAGAAAAGTTAGCGTGCAAAAACTGGTATGTTATCAACTGCCAAACCTGAAAATTAAACGGCTGACCCGCAGGATCAAGTCCTGAAATAGGATTTAGCGCAAACCATCTATAAATGATATACCATCCAGGCATTCCATTAAATTTCAACTGCTCAGCCAGCATTGTTAGAATAAACACCACGCTATTAATGATGAGCAGGTTTTTAATTACAGGCGGAAAGAAACTGAATCCTCCTAATCCGCTCGGTCTATAATAATTGTCCACTAACTTTTCCTTATTGAAAAACAAACAATCAATAATACTGTAATTACAATATTATAATTGCGATTAAGATCAATGTTATTTTTTATCAGTCAGTGCAGCAACACCAGGAAGAACTTTTCCTTCCAGAAATTCAAGCGATGCGCCGCCGCCAGTAGAAACATGAGAAACTTCATTCTCAAGACCTGCTTTGGCTATTGCCGCAGCGGAATCTCCGCCGCCGATTATAGTGATGGCGCCTTTTTGGGTAGCTTCAACAAGTGCTTCTGCAATTGCATTAGTTCCAGTTGCGAAGTTATCCATTTCGAATACACCCATTGGACCGTTCCAGACAATTGTCTTCGATTTAAGGATTTCTTCCCTGAACAATTTAACAGTTTCGGGTCCTATATCCAATCCCATTTTGTTTGATGGCATTTTATCAATACTTACAATTTCCGAAGGTGAATCATTATTAAACTCTTCAGCCACTACAACATCAACCGGGAAGAGCAGTTTCATTTTAGAAGTTTTTGCCTTAAGAAGGACTTCTTTTGCGATATCGATCTTTTCAGCTTCAAGAAGTGAACTTCCTATTTCCTTACCTTCAGCTTTATAGAATGTATATGCCATTCCTCCGCCGATAATCATAGAATCGACTTTAGAGAAAAGATTAAGAATTACATCAATCTTTCCTGATATCTTTGCGCCTCCTAATATTGCCAGATAAGGGCGTACGGGATTATCAATTGCTCCGCCAAGATATTCAAGCTCTTTCTGCATAAGGTAGCCTGCGACAGAAACACTCATATATTTAGTTAACCCTTCTGTGGAAGCATGTGCTCTATGAGCGCTGCCGAATGCATCATTTACATAAACGTCGCCAAGTTCTGCAAGCTGCTTTGCAAATTCGGGATTATTTTTCTCTTCTTCTTCATGGAAACGAAGATTTTCCAGCAGAATGACATCACCCGGCTTCATTCCATTCACTAAATCTTTAACTTCTTTGCCTATACAGTCAGGGGCCAGTTTCACTTCTTTACCCAGAAGTTCACCCAATCTAATAGCCGCAGGTTTGAGGCTAAATTTTGGATTTGGTTTTCCTTTTGGTCTTCCTAAATGACTCATAAGAATAGTCATTCCGCCTTCGGCAATAATTTTCTTAATTGTGGGAAGTGAAGAGGTTATTCTGATGTCATCAGTTATTTGTAAATTCTCATCAAGAGGGACATTGAAATCCACCCTGACTAATACCTTCTTATTTTTTAGATCTATATCTTCAATTGTCATCTTGTTCATTTGAAATGCCTTTCTAATATTATAAAAAAAAGACGAAGACAAGCTTCGTCTTTAAGAAATTATTACTTAGCTATCTTTAGCAGAAGGTCAACCACTCTGCATGAATAACCCCATTCATTGTCATACCAAGAAACAACTTTAAAGAATCTTTTTTCGTCCTTAAAGTTATTCTGCAATGTGGCTTTGGAGTCATAAATTGAGGAACGTTCATCATGAATAAAATCAGTTGATACTACTTCTTCATTTGTATATCCGAGAATACCTTTCAGGTAAGTCTCTGATGCTTTTTTCATTAAATCATCAATTTCCTGGATAGAGGTTTCTTTTACAGTTCTGAATGTTAAGTCAACAACAGAAACATCAGCAGTAGGAACTCTGAAAGACATACCAGTTAATTTTCCTTTTGTTGAAGGAAGAACTTCACCTACTGCTTTGGCAGCTCCGGTTGATGAAGGAATAATATTAATAGCAGCTGCTCTTCCGCCTCTCCAGTCTTTTTTTGAAGGACCGTCAACAGTTTTCTGAGTTGCAGTATAAGAATGGATTGTTGTCATAAGACCGGTTTCAATTCCGATACCTTCTTTCAATAAAACGTGAACTACAGGAGCAAGACAGTTAGTAGTGCAAGATGCATTTGAAATAATATCATGTTTTGCTGGATCATATTCGTGATCGTTAACACCGAGTACAACTGTTTTAACATCACCTTTACCAGGAGCTGAAATTAAAACTTTCTTTGCGCCTGCTGCTAAATGACCTTTTGCTTTTTCTGAATCAGTAAATAAACCAGTAGATTCAATTACAAAATCAACACCTAGTTCTTTCCAGGGAAGCTGTGATGGTTCTTTTGTAGCCATAATGCAACTTACTTTATGTCCGTTAACGACAAAAACATCATCCTCTTTAGCATCCGGTGAGCTTTTTTCAGTGGTTATTGTTGCTTTAAGTTTTCCCTGCACTGAGTCATATTTCAACTGGTAAGCGAAGTATTTTGCATCTGTAACCACATCAACAACCGCTACAACATCTACTTCCTTTCCCAAATGACCTTTATCTACCAACGCATTAAAAACTAATCTGCCGATTCTTCCGAAACCGTTTATACCTACTTTAACTGCCATTAGTCTACTCCTTTAAATAATATTTTTATTAGAACCAGTAAATTTAAAGAAAGTGGGCAATAATATCAACCTTCCCCATGCATTTAACCTTGGTGGGGTTTCAGTACATGATGGTTTTGGATTCAATCTACTTACACTTAGTCATTAATTTTAATTACTATTTTGCCACGTGGATGTCCTTCAGTTAAATGTTTGAAGGCTTCGATTGATTGACTTAGAGAAAACACTCTATCAATCTGGACTTTTATTTTTCCGTCATCAACGAGTTCAGTAAGACGATTCAGATAATTGGTATTAGTATCAGTCATCTGTTTGATGGCAGAAACACCATATTTATCTATTAATTCAGTTTCAGGAAGACCAACCAAGGAAACAAGTATGCCTCCCTTTTTGAGTATACGGAAAGACTTATTAATTGTTTCACCTCTGACTAAACACAAAACAGCATCAAAGTCTTTCAATTTCTGTTCAAATGGTTCTTTCCGATAATCTATCGTCTGATCAGCACCTAATTTTTTAACAAAGTCTATATCGCCTGAGCTTACAGTTGTTGCTACAAAAGCACCAAGGTGTTTAGCTATCTGAATTGCAACCGAGCCGATGCCCCCCGCTCCTCCATGAATAAGTATCTTCTGACCCCGTTTAAGTTTGATGTTTTCTTCCAAAGCCTGTATTGCACTGACACCTGCAAGTGGAAGAGAGGAAGCTTCGACAAAGTTAATATTCTTTGGCATCTTGCCTGTATTAGCAACATTCGCAACAACGAATTGGGCTAATGATCCTGAACCTCCATTAACACAAATTGCCTGACCATAAACTTTGTCACTAAGCTTTAACCCAGATACTCCTTCACCAATCTGAACAATCACTCCGGAAAAATCTCCGCCTAAAGTAATTGGAAATGGAAGTGGAACTATATCTTTCATATACCCACCCATTATTGCATTATCAACAGGATTAAGGGCTGCTGCTCCAACTTCCACGAGTATCTGGCCCTTAGCAGGTTCAGGTTTCTTCGCATTATTATTGATTGTTAAAACATCGCTTCCGCCATATGAGTTAATTTGTACTGCTATCATTTTTATTCCATTCTATTGCACTTGAATATAAACTATCTTTTTTTCTTCAGCAGAATACGCAATCACAATAATTAATTTGAAATATCTTATGTAATTAACCGGTAATTCTACAGGTTTTGCCGATTTTATATTTTAATTGTTTTGGAAGCAATTTAACTTTATACTGACTAATCGAACGGTTGATCAAATAGTGATATCTATCAAAAGTATTTAATGTATTAGTACTTTTTGCTTAACTTAATGTTTAGAATTTTATTTATTAATATACCTTAACTTTACAAATGGAAACCAAAAGCGCTGATCTTTCATCCCTGAAAATTGATAGAACTGAAAAGTCATTTAACCCTGACTCTAAACGGAATAAAGTAATTGGATATACCGGCAGTTTAGTAATAATTGCTGTTGTTTTATTTTTTATCCTCCGCCCTCTTTTTGCTGCGGCAGCTGAGGTTAAACTTACTACTGCAATAACCCAGACACCATCTCAGACAAATGCAACTCTTACTGCGAGCGGATATGTAGTTGCTCAAACAAAAGCGGCGGTTGCATCGAAAGGAACAGGCAGACTGATTTGGCTAGGAGTTGTCGAAGGAGATAAAGTTAAAAAAGACCAGATAATTGGTAAATTAGAGGATAACGATCTTCGTGCTATGCTAGATCAGGCAAAAGCCAACCTTAAATTATATGAAGCTGACTTGAAAAACGCTGAGAATAATTATAATCGGCAAAAATCTCTTTATAAAACAGGTTCCTCAACCAAGATGGATCTTGACGCTGCTGAAGCTGCTTACCTGAGGATACAGGCATCAATAGATGTTGCAAAAGCTAATGTACATTCACAGGAAATCGCAATTGAAAATATGCTGATAAGAGCGCCTTTCAATGGGACGGTTCTGACAAAAGATGCTGACATTGGCGAGATTGTTTCTCCTCTTGGCGCAAGTTCTACTTCAAGAGCAGCAATTGTTACAATGGCTGACATGTCTTCACTTGAAGTTGAGGCAGATGTATCAGAATCTAATATTGAGAAAATAACTATGAACCAGGATTGCCAGATAATTCTAGATGCTTATCCCGGTAAAATTTATGATGGATTTGTTGCTAAGATCATCCCAACAGCCGATCGTTCCAAAGCTACTGTGCAGGTCAAAGTTGGATTTAAAAATTATGATAATTTAGTCCTACCGGAAATGAGCGCTAAGGTTCTCTTCCTGACAAATGATACTACATCAGTAAATAAGGACGAAAAACCTGCTCTTATCATTCCCATGTCGAGCCTTGCTAAAAGAAATGGTAAAGAGATAGTGTACATTGTAAAGGATGATAAGGCAGTAGAGGTGCCCGTAACAACAGGAAGGCAGTTCAACGCATATATTGAAATAAAATCGGGAATAGCTGACGGAGATAAGGTAATCGATAAAGTTACAGATGCAATTAATAATGGAACTAAAGTAAAAGTTCTTTAACAACCCCCTGCCCTACTTTATTAGGCGGAATTGGATTGGATTCCCGAATTCACGGGAAGGATATGAAATAAATTAATTTATTATTTATAATCGGAGTATAAATGTCTGCAATCATTCAGGTTCAGAATGTATCTAAGTCTTATTGGCGCGACAGTATGGAAATACCTGTCCTGCATAACATTACACTTGATCTAAACGAAGGCGAGTTCCTGGCCCTGATGGGACCCTCGGGATCTGGGAAAACTACTCTGCTTAACCTTATAGCTGGCATCGACCGCCCAACAAAAGGAGTATTAAATGTTGCAGGTACTAATATTGCCTCGCTAGGTGAATCGGCATTGGCAAAATGGAGAGCATCAAATGTCGGGTTCATTTTTCAATTTTATAATCTTATTCCAGTGCTTACAGCATTTGAAAATGTTGAACTTCCCTTACTACTTACAAAATTATCAAAAGCTGAGAGGAAGAAACATGTTGAAAGCGCCTTGAATATTGTCGGACTTGGAGACCGGATCCATCATTACCCTAAACAATTATCAGGCGGCCAAGAACAGAGAGTAGCAATTGCCCGCGCCATAGTGACTGATCCTGTTATTCTTGTAGCTGACGAACCCACCGGTGATCTTGATAGAACATCAGCAACAGAAATCCTTACTTTAATGGGCAGGTTGAATAAGGAGTTCAAAAAAACTATTCTGATGGTTACTCATGATCCGCATGCAGCTGAATCTGCGCACAGTATACGTCATTTGGAAAAAGGGGACCTTATATAAGGAGGTAATTATGAGAATATTAAAATTAATCTTCAAAAATGCGCTTAGACATAAACTCAGATCTACATTAACTGTAATGGGAATTGCCATTGCTGTAATTGCATTTGGTTTACTCAGGACTGTTGTCACATCCTGGTATGGTGGTGTGGAGGCTGCTGCTGTTGACAGACTGGTTACAAGACAATCCGTATCTTTTATCTTTCCGCTGCCTCTTTCATATAAAAATAAAATTGCTTCTATTCCGGGTGTTTCAGATGTTGCTTTTGAAAACTGGTTTGGCGGAGTTTATAAAGATAAGAATCAGTTCTTTGCCAGAATGGCTAGTTCGGATAATATTTTTGATGTTTATCCTGAATACCTTCTTCCAAAAGATCAGCTGAATACCTATATGAAGGAAAGAAACTCGAGTATTATCGGCGCAGCTATTGCAAGGAATTATAATCTTAAAGTGGGAGATGTTATGACGCTTGACGGCGACATTTATCCGGGAAAATGGGATTTCGTAATAAGAGGAATTTACACTCCAAAATTACAATCAACTGATGATAATGCGATGTTTTTCCACTGGGATTATTTGAATGAAAGAATGCTAAAGGAGTCTCCCAGAAGAGCAAATAATGTAGGCTGGTATGTAAGTAAGATCAGCAATTCTGCACAATCGGCTCAAATATCCGAAGAGATTGACGCCCAGTTCAAAAACTCACCTGACGAAACAAAGTCTGAAACAGAACGTGCATTTAATCAGGGATTTATTTCTTCTTCCAGCGCAATAATAACATCTATGAATGTTATGTCATTTATGATAATAGGAATTATTATGCTTGTTCTCGGGAATACCATGATTATGGCTTCACGTGAAAGAACCAGAGAGTATGCTGTATTGAAAACTCTTGGATTCAGCGGTAAACATATTGTCGGCCTCATACTTGGTGAGTCCATGTTTATTTCATGTTTAGGAAGTTTTGTAGGACTTATGTTTGTATTCCCGATGGTGGCATCATTTGAGAAATTTATACCTAAAGGAATGTTTCCGCAATTTCATATTGAACCGATTACAATGATACTGGCCATAAGCGCTGCACTCTTTATCGGTATAGCGGCGTCTGCCTTCCCTATTCAACGGGTGTTGAATACTAAGATCGTTGAAGGTTTCCGGTTTGTTGGATAATCATAAAGGAATTAAAAATGAAAATACCATTAAAATATACATTCAAAAACTTTACCACGAGGAAACTGACTACAGGTATTACCATTACAGGCATTGCTCTGGTTGTGTTTGTTTTTACCGCAGTGCTGATGATGGCCTATGGAGTTCAGAAAACACTTGTTAAATCGGGCTCACCAGATAATATCAAAATAGTCAGAAAATCTGCCAATGGTGAAATCTCAAGTATAATTCCGCCTGATATTCAGAATACTATCCGAACTCTGCCTGATATAGCTAAGAATTCTGATGGAACTCAAATCATATCAAATGAACCTGTTGTAGTTATAAATATTACTAAGGCAAAGGGAGGCGGATTAAGTAATGTAACTGTAAGAGGTGTTAGTCCACAAGCTTTTCAATTACGACCCCAGGTAAAGTTGACTCAAGGTAGAATGTTCACATTTGGATTAAGGGAGCTAATAGCAGGTGCGGCATTACATAAACGCTTCCCTGATGCACAGGTAGGAAGTAAAGTTAAATTTGCAGGAGATATGTGGACAGTAGTTGGAATATTTGATGCAAATGGTAGCGGGTTTGATTCAGAATTCTGGGGTGATGCTGTTCAATTACTTTCGGCTTTTAACAGGGGAAGCACAGTTTCAACCGTTACTCTTAAGATCGACAATATGAATAATCTTGACACTTTCAAAAAGGCATTTGATACGGACAGACGGCTTCAGGAGTTTGAATATGAGATTGAAACCATTTATTATGAAAAACAATCTGCTTTCCTAGCAACGTTTATTAGAATTTTAGGAATTTTTATTACTGTTATTTTTAGCTGCGGTGCAATTATAGGTGCAATGATTACAATGTATTCGGCAGTAGCAAACAGGACTATTGAAATCGGCACTTTACGATCCCTAGGATTTGCCAGAAGAGCAATATTAAGCGCCTTTTTAATAGAGTCTCTTACAATTGCATTAATTGGAGGAGGAATAGGATTATTGCTTGCATCTTTCCTTCAGTTCTTTTCAATATCGACGATGAACTTTACATCATTTTCTGAGCTGGCATTTTCATTTGCTTTATCACCGTCAATTGTGATTTCCTCATTGATTTTTGCAGTAATTATGGGATTCATTGGAGGATTCCTTCCATCAGTACGAGCTGCGAGATTAAACATAGTCTCTGCCCTTCGGGCAGGTTAACTATTTAAAATAAACCTTGGAGTATATCCTAAATCTCCAAGGTTTTAATATTCTACCTATACTGCTTTAGGTTTCCCACCAAATATCATATAACGGTATAATTTTAATTTGTAATAAATTACGCATCCGACACAGAACCCTGCCAAAGCAAGTCCGTTAGCAGCCATACCTAAAATTGATATTCCCCAGCCAATAATTGAATTGCCTATTATAAATGCAATTTGAGCCATAAACAGCATAGTCATCAGAAGCATATTATTGAATCTTATGAGCTTTTTGTCCTCATATAGAGAACCCTTTATTTTTGAAGCGAAAAGTTTTTTGCCAATCCTACCTACAAAGTTAAATTTGTCTCCAAAGATAAATCCCGGAAGCAGCAATAGAAACAAAGCTGTTGTAAACCAAGGTTGTCTTACAAACAATCCTACCAGAAGGAAAATCAGATTTACCCATCTTCCGAAATTAACAATCGGCACAGGAATATCCTGCGGGTTTCTTGTTAATTCATGCACTTTTAATTCCTCACTCATTTTATTCTCCTATTATTATCATGTTCAAAAAAAAAGCCCTTCTTTATGGGAAGGGCTCAATTTTTAATAATTATTAAATATCAGATCAGATAATATCCTCCCAACAAAACTCAAAGTATGTCGTGCTGCAACAAATGCAGAGAAGTACCCTTGATGCCGATATGTTGTTAAATCTCTTCATACACTCTTAACTTATACTAAATGAATTAAGAAATCAAGGCTTTCATTTCACATCTACCGTAAGTGTACCTCCCCTCACTTACAAAGACATTAATTAATAAAAAAAGGCTGTCCTAGGACAGCCTTTTGAAGTTTTTATATTAATTTTTAGTTAAACAAGTATCTCATTGAGAATTGAATTCTATAAACGTCAGAACTTGGATCGACATTATCTATAAAAGTATGATTGATCAATGTGCCGCCAACTTGTTTTAATGTGTACTGAGGTCTTCCCTGGCCGTCGATTGGGCCACCTTGTGCAGCAGTTGCAACAACCAGCGGTTGTCCTCCTGATAACAGGCTCTGTGAAACACCCCAGGAATGATTAATAAGATTGCCGATATTGAGTACGTCAGCCCTGAATTGTAAACTATTTCTATTACCTAACCATTCTGCATAAACTTCCTGCATAATACTTAAGTCCATACGGGCAACCATTGGAAATACAAGTCCGTTTCTTTCAGCATATTTGCCTCTATTCTTACTGAGATACGGATCCTGATTAATATATGCGTCCCAAGCATCTTTTTGCTGTTGAACTGTATAATTATGAACGACACCATTAACAGTAGCGGAATAAGGGACAAAATTCATCTCAGTTTGATCCTTTGCAATATAAATAAGGTCATTGCTAGTTCCTCCATCACCATTCAGATCTCCACTGAAAGTATAGCTTGCCCGGGTAGAGAAATTGTTTGTTGTAGATATAGGAGTGGAGTAATCCCAAAATAGAGAAACTGTTGTTGCACCCATATCAAGATATTCCGCGCGATAGGATACTGAAGCAAATAATCTTCCGCCTGGGGAATAACTTGAATATGCTACACCCGGATTATTAGGATCAAGAGCGATTGCATTGCCAGTCCATGATCCAAAAGCTATTGAACCAGGATCGACAGTATTCTTTGCAACTCCATAGTTGTAACCAATTTTGTAAAACAAGCCATCGCTGAAAGGTTTTTCGAGAATAGCAGAGACACTCCAGTTATATCCTATATTTTCGTTTTCCATTACTGTATTATCAGTTACATTCTGATTTATTCTATTAGCGTGAAAAGAAGATGGCTGGCCTGCAACAAACCATCTTGGACGGGCATCATAACCTGAAAAAGAAGTCTGTGCTGCAGGCAGGTTTGCATTTATATAATAAACTCCATTAACATCACGGTTATAAAGAAATTCTGCAGTTGCTATTAATCCAAAGGGTAAGCTCTGGTCAACTGCTATATTTGACCGCCATGTTTGAGGAAATTTGAAGTTAGCACTTGTAGTGGCTAACTCATAAGAAGAGGGCACAGAATCAGTTGGTGCCGGTTTATAATGATTCGGGTCAGGATTAAACGGGTACGAGGTTGTATTTGTTACATCAATTAACCCTGTAAGCATTCCGGTATTACCGATTTGATTAGAAATCCAAACAAATGCAGGAGGCGCTGTAAAAATACCAGTACCGCCGCGAACCTGTGTAGTGCGGTCTCCGAAAACATCCCAGTTAATACCAAGTCTAGGCGACCAAAGCAAATTAGCATTAGGTAGTTTTCCAGTATTATAAGTAACGGGATTTCCTTTTTCATCTCTGAATGTCAGAAGATCAGCTTTTGGGTTATCATAGCCGGTATTAGCGAATGATGGGACATCGAATCTAATTCCACCGGTTATTTTTAAATCATTAGTAACCTGCCATTGATCCTGCGCGTACAAACCGCCATAAAGGACTTTAAGGGTTTGATATGGAGGTCCTGCCTGACCAACAACATTATTATAACGAACCTGAAAATGCGCTAAAGTTATTGGCGAAGTTGTTCTGCTTGGGTTTGCCAAATAACCATTAGCATCTGTATAGAAGTCAGCAAGTGAATTGTAAACATAGACACTTTGAATTCCAGGATAGAAACCATTATCAGATTCATACTGCTCTCCGGTTACACCGAATGAAAGTGTATGATTATCCATGTACATGTCAAAGTTGTCCTGAGCCTGGATAGTGTGATATTTTAATAAATTGTCAGGTGTGAAGGGTTCAAAACCAAAAGAAGTATAAACGGAACCTGCATTTAGGATATCAACAAACGGGAAGAATGTTCCTCTGGAGTCACGGCTTTCATCATTGTAAGTATAACCCAGAATTAAATTGTTTGTCATAGTTGGACTTATTACAGAATTCCATTCAGTTATCCAGGAAGTAATATTTTCCTTAATTTGGTAATTGGAATTTTGGAAGTTCAATCCAAATAAATTACTTCTTCGATTTCCAAATCCCAGGGACCCTGAATTTGAAAGAAGAACATCTGTTTTGGAATTTAACTGAGTATAGCGCAGGCTAATTTTATTTTTATCATCTATGTTATAATCAAATTTTGTTAAAAACCGAGTTGACGGTATTTCTGAATTATAACCTTGATAAGGTCCGGTGTTATAATTAAAGTTAGTGCTTAAGAAACTACTTAGCGCATCCAGATCAGAAGCATTAACTCTTGTAACATTACCTCCGGGGGTTTGAGAGCCATTATTTGCAATAAAGGTTGTTCCCGGAAGTATCTGTTTATCATTCTCAAAGCTTACAAATAAAAAGAGTTTATCAGGAATAATTGGACCGCTTATACGGGCACCTTCCAAATTATAAGTAAATGTTCCGGGATTAACAGTATTATCTTTTGCTTTTGTACCAACCAACCCCGAAGACCTCCAGTCATAGTAAGCCGAACCAGAAAACTCATTAGTACCGCTTTTAGTTACTGCGTTAATGCCGGCACCTATAAAATTACCATAACGGACATCATAGGGCGCAACATTTACAAGCACCTGATCGATAGCATCAAGTGAAATTGGAGAAACACCTGTTCTATCTCCGGGCTGTCCTGCCAAACCAAATGAGTTATTAAAATATGAGCCGTCAATAGTAAGATTGTTGAATCTGTTATCAACGCCTCCAAACGAATAATTGCCACCGTACTGCGGAGTCAACCTAGCCATATCCTCAATTCTTCTTCTAATTGACGGAAGATTTTCAATTGATTCAGAAGAAACAGTTGTTGAAGCTCCTGTTCTTTCGGCACTCAATATGGCATTTTTTTCTGCAGTGACAGTAACACCTTTGAGTTCAATTGTTTTTTCGGGGCATATAAAATCAATTCTTAAATTCTGCTCCAATGAAAGATAAATTCCCTCTTTTTTCTGTGTGGTAAATCCCACCATAGATACAGTGAAAGTATATGGGCCGCCAACTCTGAGACCGGAAATATTATACCTGCCGTCAGAACGGGCGCTAGTACCATATTGTGTTCCAGAGGGAACATGAATTGCAACGATGGTAGCACCCGGTAACGGGTGACCATTTTGATCAACAACTGAACCGTTTATGGCTGCAGTTGTTGCACCCTGTCCAAAGGTATAGTTTAACCCTAAAACAATGAACAGGCAGATAACTTTGAAAGTTTTTGTGACATTCAAGATCATAGACTCTCCATATATTGTTATTGACTTGAACTTTTTAATTGGATGTAAGAAATATACATTGAACTTAATATTGGATACAACTAATAATTAAGATTTAACATTTTATTAACATAGTTTGTGATAAATAAACCTAGTAGGTATGTGATAAATAAACTTGTGGGGAAATAAAAAAATTATTCTTAGATTTAAAGTCATTAATTATTTCTTTTCATCACACAGTTATAAATGATTTATTTATTAAAGGATATCAAATGAAATACCTCTTTCTGCTAATTTCTATAACCTTCTTATTTACAGGGTGTTCAAAAAAAGATGCTCAACCTGTTGTTAACAAAAATCAGTTTATAGCTGATACGTCAGACATTAAAACCTCACCGGCCGATAATCCGAATGAGGCCTTTTTGCTTAAATATTCATATGAGAAAGGGAAAAAATACAATTACAGGGTAAGTTTAGTTTCCTCAGATAAGCAGGTTATGAAGACAGACACTACAGTGACCCAATCTGTAAAACAAAATACTTATTACCTGATGGAAATTACACCAACAGAAATTGATCAGGATGGAGTAATGGAAATAAACGCAGTAATAAATTCTTCGAAAGTTGATGCGCTGGCTAACGGGCAGAAATTTTCTTACGAATCAGGATTGGTAAAGGATTCAACCGATAAAGTTAAATTTGCTGAATATGAATGCCTACTTAAAAATCCATTCAGTATCAGGGTCTCTAAGACGGGCGAAATACTCGAAATATTCCGCGCTGATAAGATCGCTAACAGATTTATAGAACTTAAAGGTTATGCCGATTCTCTGAATACCGACCAAAAGACAGGCGTAAGGAAAAATATAGTTGAAGGTTTGCTCAGACCTCTGATGACCCAGTTATTCAGACAAGTCCCGGGTCATAATGTTGCGAAAGATTCAATCTGGACGATTCCTCAACCGGCAACCCAAATGATGGTATTTAGTGTACAGAATACTAACGTATACAAAATAGCCGATCTTGAAAAATATAATAATGACAAAGTTGCGTTAATTTCCGGGACATTGAATACCGTAATTACCGGCAATAATAAAGCAACAAACCAGGGTATTTCATACAATTTCACTAAGCCGGTAACAAGCGCCGGCGGCAAGATTTATTTTGATATTACAAAAGGGTATGTAATAAAATCAACAACAAATACTAAAATTGAATCTCATGTTTCAATGGAAGGACCAACACCTAAGGGAAAACAAAAAGGCGAGCGTTCAGAAACTGTTGAAAATATGTATGTAGTTGAATTGTTATAAGAATTAGAATCTTAGTCATCCTTGATAAAACAGGGATGACTAAGTTATTATCGAACACTATCTGGTAAGACTTATCATTTCTTTTACTGCCCTATCAAGCCCGACGAATAAAGCCCTTGCTATAACCGCCTGGCCTATACTAATTTCGTCAATATCAGTTACTTCCCGAAAAGTTTTTATATTCTTGTAATTGAGGCCGTGTCCAGCATTTACTCCAAGACCAAGTTTCTTTGCCTGTTTGGCTCCAAGCCTAATCCTTTCAAGTTCATCAAACTGTTCTTCTTCTGTTAATGCATTAGCAAAAACTCCAGTGTGTATTTCAATGTAATCAGCATTGATTTCAGCAGCAGCATCAATTTGATCAACGTCCGGTTCTATAAAAAGTGAAACCTCGATATCTGAATTATGAAGATCAACTATTGCGCTTTTCAATAAACTGATATTATCAATCACTGAAATGCCGCCTTCGGTAGTAAGTTCAAGTCTCTTTTCCGGAACAATCGTAGCAAGTTCAGGACAGACATCGCAGGCAATTTTAATTATTTCTTCAGTTGCGGCCATTTCAAGATCAAGTTTAGTTGTAATCAATTCACGCAGCAATCTTAAATCACGTTCATTAACATGCCTTCTGTCTTCTCTGAGGTGAACAACAATACCATCTGCACCGGCCTGTTCTGCAATTAAGGCTGCGGTAACAGGATCCGGTTCCATTTCACCTCTTGCATTTCTTAAAACTGCGACATGGTCAACATTCAATGAAAATCTCATAATACTTTTCCTTTTAATAAAACGCTTTTAATACCTTGATTAATGAGTAAAGACCGGCGCCATAGTCATTGGCTCTGAACCGGAGCACGGAGATTAAATCAATAAAAAACATAACACTTGCATGCGTAATTATGCAATATAATATAGAACGGGTTCTTAATGCAAGTATTCCGAGTGCGAGTCCTGCAATGATTGCGCCGAATGTTTCAATAGCCGGTTTCCCGTTATGAAGAATCACAAAGGGAATCATCTGAAAAAGCACTGCGTAATAACCGAACTTAGATTCTAACCCGAACAGCAGAAATCCCCTCCATATAAATTCCCAGGCAACCATATAAAGCAGAATTCCTGATTCAAATATCAGGAAGAGATACCAGGAGTATTTGACATCATTCAACTGTGGGTAAGTCTGAACAAAATCGCTGTCAGTTGAAACGAACCAAACTATCGGAAGCATAACTGCCAGAAAAATAAGTGTATACTTAAATCCGGTTTTATAATCACCCACCTTGGCGCCATAATCAGTAACACGATCCTTCAGTAAATATTTTATAATTAGAACCGGTAGAAGAAAAAGAGTTACAAAATCTCCAGCGAACCAATAAATATATTCATAAAGAAATACATTCTTATCAAATTGGAGCTGTTCAAAATAGTTATATCTGAAAAACCGTCTTGAGGTGAAGTACCATGAAATTGTTTGAAGTATAGCGACAGAAAGGAAAATTATTACAACCTTCCGGTCGAGTTTTTTAATAATATTCCAAAGTGCCTTTAGTTCTAAGAGCACAGTTTTCCTTTTTTAGTTAAGCAAAAATAACTCAATATATCCATTATAAAAATTAACTAAATTTCTTATAAATCATGATATAAAACACATTTACGTTCGGTTTATTTTCTTCTTTTTACACCTTCTTTCCTTGACAAAAATCCCGGTATACATTATATTAGCACTCAACGTATTAGAGTGCTAATAACAATCCATTCAAAATTAATAATTGGAGGTAATAAATGAGTAAAATGAATCTTAAGCCATTGGCAGACAGAGTAATAATAAAAGCTGCTGAGGCATTAGAAGTTTCTAAGGGCGGAATATTTCTTCCTGATACAGCAAGAGAAAAACCTGTAGAAGGTACTGTTGTTGCAGCGGGTCCTGGAAAGACAGGAGAAGACGGAAAAGCAATAAAGCTTGAAGTTAAAGTCGGAGATAAAGTTTTATACGGAAAATACAGTGGTACAGAGGTTTCTGTAGAAGGTGTTGACTATATAATAATGCGTGAAAGCGACATTTTCGCAATCATAGGTTAATAAACAGATTTTAATATAAACTTGGAGGTTAAAAATTATGGCTTCAAAATTAATAGAATACGATAGTGAAGCTCGTGCTAAGATAAAGAAAGGCGTTGACAAATTAGCTAACGCAGTAAAAGTTACACTTGGTCCTAAAGGACGCAATGTAATTCTCGAAAAGAAATTCGGTGCTCCTACAGTGACCAAAGACGGTGTTTCAGTAGCAAAAGAAATTGAACTTGAAGACGCAGTTGAGAACATGGGCGCTCAGATGGTTCGCGAAGTTGCTTCAAAGACCAGTGATGTTGCAGGTGACGGTACCACAACAGCAACTGTATTAGCTCAGGCTATATACAGAGAAGGATTGAAGAATGTTACAGCCGGCGCTAACCCAATGGATCTTAAAAGAGGCATCGACCTTGCAGTTACTAAAGTAATTGAATACTTAAAATCCATCAGCAAAGAAGTTGAAGGAAGAAACGAAATTGCTCAGGTTGGCTCTATATCAGCAAATAACGATAAATCAATCGGTGATCTTATAGCAGACGCTATGGAAAAAGTTGGTAAAGATGGTGTTATAACAGTTGAAGAAGCTAAAGGTACAGATACAGGACTTGAAGTTGTTGAAGGTATGCAGTTCGACCGCGGTTACCTCTCCCCTTACTTCGTGACCAATACTGAAAATATGGAAGCAGAACTTGAAGATCCATTTATTCTTATACATGACAAAAAGATCGCTGCAATGAAAGACCTTCTCCCAGTTCTTGAGAAAGTTGCTCAGCAGGGACGCTCGATGTTAATTATTGCTGAAGACCTTGAAGGCGAAGCACTTGCTACATTAGTTGTAAACAAGATCCGCGGAACCCTGAAGATTGCTGCTGTTAAAGCTCCAGGCTTTGGCGACAGAAGAAAAGCAATGCTTGAAGATATCGCAGTATTAACCGGCGGTACAGTTATCTCTGAAGAGAGAGGATTTAAACTTGAAAACGCAACAGTTTCTTATCTTGGAACCGCAAAGAAAGTTGTTATCGACAAAGATAATACTACAATTGTTGAAGGCGCCGGAAAGACTGAAGATATCAAGAAAAGAATCAATGAAATCAAATCTCAGATCGAAAAGACTACATCTGATTATGATAAAGAAAAATTACAGGAAAGACTTGCTAAATTATCAGGCGGAGTTGCTGTATTAAAGATCGGCGCTTCTACTGAAGTTGAAATGAAAGAAAAGAAAGCTAGAGTAGAAGATGCTCTCCATGCTACCCGTGCAGCAGTTGAAGAAGGTATTGTTGCCGGCGGCGGCGTTGCTTTTGTAAGAGCTATTGCGACTCTTGAAAAACTTGAAGGCTTAAATCCTGACCAGACAATTGGTGTTAAAATAATCATGAAGGCTCTTGAAGAACCTTTAAGACAGATTGTTAACAATGCCGGTATTGAAGGTTCAGTTGTTCTTCAGAAAGTAAAGGAAGGAAAAGATGATTATGGTTTCAATGCTGCTACTGAAAAGTATGAGCATCTGATCAAATCAGGAGTTATCGATCCTACTAAAGTTACAAGAACAGCTCTTGAGAACGCAGCTTCAGTTGCAGCTCTCTTAATTACGACTGAAGCAGTTGTATACGAGAAGAAAGAAAAAGAACCACCAATGCCTGCCATGCCTCCAGGAGGAATGGGCGGAATGGACTATTAAAATAACTTCTGTTATTTTTAGAGGCCCCTGCAAGTGCAGGGGCTTTTTTTTAATATATCCTTCACATATTCAATTATCTTATATACATTTAATACATCTGAATGCAAGTTCAGAATGGGGAATTTTAAGACAATCCAAATTAATGAAAATGTGGCCTTCAGGTAGCGTCCACCTGGCCTTCACGTGGCCCCGGTGAATAATCATGTAAGGTTCGGAAGGTACTGTCAAGGTTTTGGGTAAACTGGACGAATTCGACTTTACAGCCAATTATTCCCTTTAATTATTTGACTTTAAGAAATTACAAGACACTCAAAAAAAAACAATAATTATTCTATTATCCCCTCTCGCCTGTTTCACATATAATAGTTAAATTCACTATATTAAATTTTATGTTTCATAGGGATATGTTTTTTGGCTCACGAAGATTATAATGAACTTCTTGCTGAAGCGTTTGAACACCTGAATAAAGGCAGGAACCGGATTGCTTTAACTGTTGCAAAAAAGGTCTACGACCTGCAGCCAGATAAATTTGGATCAATCTGCTGTTATGCATGGGCTCAACTAGAGAATAGCAATCCTTATCAGGCGCTTGAGCTTGTAGATTATGCTGTTAAAATTCATCCTGATGAAACAGAAGCCAGACTTTACCGGGGGTACCTTCTGATGAGGATGGGAATATATGAAGGGGCTATTAGTGATCTTGATTTTGCTATTTCAAATAATACTGAAATGCTTGTTTGGGCAAATTTGAATAAGGCAAGGTGTCTGGCGGGACTTGGAAAATATTCAGAGGCCCTTGAATCAATCGAAAAGCCAATAAAAATTAATGGTGCTGATCCAAAACTCAACTTTGTTAAAGAAAAGATTAAATATATACTGGATTCAGGCGAAAATAATTTCAAGGGATTTTTTCAGAGGAAAAAGACACTTTTAAATGAAGCTGAATATGCATTTAGGGAGAAAGAATTCTGGTTTTCTTTATGGGCTTCAAAAGAAATATTAAAAACCGATAAAGGTAATCTTCAGGCAAACCTTCTGGAAATTGAATCAATGACCGCTCTTTTTCAATTCCGTCCTGCATTAAAATGGGCTGAACAAATTAAACATCTTTATGTGGATGATGATCGATTCCAATCATTATACCAAAGGATAAAGAAAGCGGTAATTTCGAATGATTCTGAAAATATACTTCAGAAAAAAGAACTATCGGAAACAAAGAGATGGGATTTTCAGAAGGGAGAAACAAAACTATTTGAAGTGCTGCATAGTAAGACATTTGAACTTCTAGATAATCTCCGTACCGGGAAAAGGACATTCCTACTTCAATTCAGCGAAGAAACTGTCAGGTATATAGGTGTGGAGGTTGTAATTGATAATCCTTTCTATGGAAATAAAAGAATAGTTGCTGATGGGATGGCCGTTTGGTATTTGGACAACAATGAAGTAGGCCGTCATCAATTTAATCTGCCCGTAGAAAAGGAATGGGAATCATTGGAGTTTGTTCAAAGCTGGGGCACAGATAGCCCAGGGTTCTGGAAAAGAGGTCAGGGAAAAGTTGATATTTATCTAAATGACGAGAAATTATGTTCAAGGTGGTTTTTCATAGGCAATTCTGAAATAGTGAATTTCGAAATTGTGGAGAACAAAGAAGAGAAATTTGAACATCAGGAAAAGCCTGTAATAGAGCAGCCAAGAAATGTTTATAATAAACAGATTCAGCCAGCTGAAGAAAAATCACTCGATGAACTTCTTAAAGAATTAAATGCATATGTAGGGCTGAATAAAGTTAAGCAGTCAATGAAAGACTTCGTTGATTATCTTAATTTTATAAATGAAAGAAAGAAGTTAGGCTTTAAAACTCAAGAAAGCCTTACTTTCCATTGTGTATTTCTAGGCAACCCCGGAACCGGAAAAACTACAATTGCACGTCTATTGGGGAAAATATTCAAAGCAATGGGAATACTGAAAAATGGTCATGTAATTGAAGTTGACCGTTCAGGACTTGTGGGACAATATGTAGGTGAGACAGCTCAGAAAACTGAGAAAGTAATCAGCGAAGCGGTCGGCGGGCTTCTATTTATTGACGAAGCTTATACACTGATTAAACAAGGGAACCAACAGGATTTTGGCCGAGAGGCAATTGATATTCTTCTGAAAAGAATGGAGGATATGCCGGGTGAATTTGTTGTAATAGCCGCAGGGTATCCGGAAGAAATGAATTCATTTATCACTTCAAATCCAGGAATGAAATCACGATTTTCTCATTACTTTTCATTTGATGATTATACACCTGAGGAATTAGTTGAGATCTTTAAACTAACTTCTTCAAAAGAAGAATATGATGTTAAAGAGGACGCACTAGAAATACTAAAGAAAGAACTTGTCAGATTGTACCGAAGAAGGGATAAAACATTCGGCAATGCAAGGCTAGTCAGAAATCTTTTTAACGAAGCGAAAATCCAATTAAGCAAAAGATATCTGAGGATACCTGAAGAGGAACGAACCCGAGACGCAATGACTACTATATTTGCAGATGATATAGAAGCAGTAATGAAAAGCGCAACAGGAAAGGATGTACTAATAGGTATTGACGAAGAAAATCTAAATGCCGCTTTATTCAAATTGAATAATCTTACGGGCCTTGATACAGTAAAAAAAGAAATTAATGAACTGGTTAAACTTGCACGATATTATATTGAGCAGGGAGAGAACCCTCAGAATAAATTCAATAATCATGTTGTTTTTCTTGGTAATCCGGGTACAGGGAAAACGACTGTTGCCCGTTTATTCAGCGAATTATATTCAGCGCTTGGTATACTTCCAAAAGGACATCTGGTTGAAGCAGACCGTCAGATGCTAGTAGCAAGCTATGTAGGTCAGACAGCGGAAAGGACGAAGGAAATTATTGACCGTGCTATGGGCGGGACACTTTTTATAGATGAAGCTTATACACTTTCGCCCAAAAGTGAAGGTAATGAATCGGATTTCGGTCACGAGGCCATTGATACTCTTTTAAAGAGAATGGAAGATGACAGAGGGAAGTTCCTTGTAATAGCGGCTGGGTATACGGATAACATGAATAAATTTCTTGATAGTAACCCCGGGCTTCAATCAAGGTTTACACGGAAGATTGTTTTTGAAGACTACTCCCCCGAGGAACTATTAATTATTACCGAGAAGCACCTTAATGAAAAAGGTCATACACTTGATGAGGAGATAATTGAACCTCTCAGGAATTATTATAATAAAGTTTTCCGAGAACGGGATAAGACATTCGGGAATGCGCGGTTAGTAAGGAATCTGGTTGACAGCGCAATAAAGAACCATATGCTCCGTCTTGTTGACACACCGCCAGAAGAACGTCATGAAGAAGCAATAAAATTAATAACAGTTGAGGATATAAAAGACTTTATAACACCTAAAAAGTCAAATGAGAATATCCAGGTTGATGGTAATCCGCAACTTCTTAATGAGTATATTAAAGAACTTCATGATCTTGCAGGGTTAGATTCTGTAAAAGTTTCGGTAGATAAACTACTTAATAGTCTTAAGGTTGCAAAACTGCGAGAGAAAAGAGGGTTAAATGTTCTGCAACGAAATCTTCATGCTGTTTTTACAGGAAACCCAGGAACCGGGAAAAGGACAGTTGCAAGGCTACTCGGCAAGATATTTAAGGAAATGGGAGTACTAGATAAGGGACATCTTGTAGAAGTTGACCGTTCAGCTTTGACAGCAGGATATCAAAGCCAAACTGCTGTAAAAACAGAGGAAGTCATTCAGAAAGCTATGGGCGGAATATTGTTTATTGAGGATGCCTGGTCGCTTATTAAAATTGCAAACAGTTCTGGATTTGAGGCAATAGAAACTATTATTAAGAAAATAGATGAACATAAGGGGAAGTTTATTTGTATTGCTGCAGGTCCGGTGGATGAGATGAAGGAATTTATTGAATACAGCCCAGGGATTCATACGCGTTTTTCAAATCAGTTCAATTTCGAAGATTTCACTCCACGTCAGATGATAGAAATTGCTCTTGATATCTCTGATAAAAGCGGATACCAAATGGATGAGGGAGCCTGGCAGATATTACATGAATTATTTAACAAAATTTATGATAACAGGATTACCGGTTTTGCAAATGCCGGGACTGTCAGAGATATTCTTTTTAAGGCCATAAGTTTTCAGGAAGACAGGATTTTGAATATTCCAGAGCCTTCTAATGAAGATCTCTGTACTATAACTTTTGAGGATGTGCAGAGGATTGAGCTTAGCGAGCTATAAGCCTTGCTTTTCTTTGGACCTTCTCTTGCTTTTCTTTGGACCTTCTCTTGCTTTTCTTTGGCGCAAAGAAAAGCAACAAAAGAAAACATCGTCTGTAAATTATTTGCTATAAATTCAGCGCTCCGTTTAGCCATCTTGTAAATTCAAGTGTGGGAAATAATGTCGCTCCGCTCCTATTTCCCCATTCCCCTCCTTAAGATTTTCTTAATAATAATCATGCTGAATTTATTTAACGCAAATAATTTAAGGCCGGGAAATAAGGAATTAAGAATTATATTCAATGATTATGATTGCATGAATTCTTTAACGCAAATAATTTAAGGCCGGGAATAAGGAATTAAGAATTATATTCAATTTTTATAATCGCATGAATTCTTTAACACAAATAATTTAAGGCCAGAAATAAGGAATTAAGAATTATATTCAATTATTATAATCGCATGAATTCTTTAACGCAAATAATTTAAGGCCGGGGAATAAGGAGCTTTATGAAGAAAATGGGGAAATATTAGTTCCGCTTTGGCGGAACGATTTTATTTCCCACATTTGAATTGCAATTTTAACCTTTGACTGAACCTAATGTTAATCCGGATACCAACCATTTGCTTAATCCAATGAATAATACTACAACGGGAATACTTACGACTAATGATGCTGCTGCGTAAAGGCCCCATTCTGTTGTTAAGTTTGATTGGAATGATTTTAATCCCAATGGTAATGTATAAAGATTAGTTTCCTGCAATACCTGAGCGGCAACAATATATTCACTCCAAGCGGTCATGAATGAAAACAGAGCAGTAATTACTAATGCAGGGGCTGCAAGAGGTAATATGATTTTATAAAATGCCTGCCATTTATTGCATCCGTCAATGCGGGCACTTTCTTCAAGACTGTAAGGAATTGTATCGTAGTAACCTTTCATCTGCCAGACGCAGAAAGGAAGCGCGGTAGCAGAATAAACAATGATAAGTCCAAGGAAGCTATTAAGAAGTCCTAATTTAATGAGCATAACATACATAGGAAGTAAAAGCATTGTAGCAGGAAACATTTGAGTAGTGAGGATTCCTGTCATGCTTGCCTCTTTGCCGACAAATTTAAAACGGGATAACGAATAGCCAGCAGTTGAAGCGAGCACAACTCCTGTAAAAGTAACAATTGCAGAAACAAAAGCTGAATTCCAGACCCATAACATAAATGGTCTGTTGGTGAACAGCTCAACATACTGTTTGAAAGTGGCGTGGTCGGGAATTAAAGATAAGTCAGTTGAAAGCAGTCTGTTATTTGGTCTAATAGAGATTGTAAATACATTCATGATAGGATAAAGACAAATCAATGTAAATGCAATAAGCACGATGTAAGTTGCGATGTCTACTAATAAATTTTTCTTTTTCATTAATTCCTCAATTAATATACTGATTCAGAAGCTTTGGTCTTTTTAAGAAAGACGAGACCGAAGACAAGAAGAATAAGGAATAACAATACGCTAAAGGCAGCGGCATATCCATAACGGTAAAGATTAAATGCCGCTTTATAAACATATGAAACCAGGATATGGGTTTTATCGGATGGTTCGCCTGCGTTGCTTACCAGCCAGACAACATTAAGATTATTAAAGGTCCAGATAATTCCCAAAGTAATTGCGGGAATCATTACAGGTTTAATCAACGGAATTGTGATAGTTCTTAATTTATGATACCATTTTGCTCCATCAATATCAGCAGCTTCATACAGTTCCTGCGGAATGCTTTGAAGTGCGCCAAGGGCGATGATCATCATAAAGGGGAAACCTAACCAAACGTTAGTGATAATTACAGCAATAAATGTCTGCAAAGGAGAAGTCAGCCATTCAACAGGAGACATTGACAAGTATTTAACTAATATCAGGTTGATTGCACCGTACTCAAAATTAAACATTCCTCTCCAGGTCAATGCAACAATGTATTGAGGAACTGCCCAGGGAAGAATAAGCAATGTTCTGAATATTGCAGAACCGGGAAGTTTACGGTTGAGGAGAAGTGCTAGAGAGACTCCAAGAGTAACATGGAAAAAGATATTAGCAGCAGTCCATATAACTGTTTTCAGGAATATGCTATAGAACTGGGGTTCCTGGAAAACCTTAAGATATTGAGCGAAGCCAATAATGCTCCAGTCATCAATATGGACAAGGCTCATATTAGAAACTGAAATAATAAGGTTATAGACAAAGGGATATAAAATAACAGCGATCATTAAAATTATAGAAGGCAGGACTAAGAAATATGCAAATGAGTCTCTCTTCATATTCTTAAATAACCCGATGATGCTTTTCCTACCGAAGAACAATAACATTAAGACAGCGACCAAAACGAGTACCTGGATCATTACATTCCAGAATGGGTTAACTTCATTTTCTCTTAATTCTTTTATTTTAGTCTCAGCCGATTTTTGCATAAGGAGGGCAGCTTTTTCTGGAGTTGTAGAACCGCCGAGAACAGCCTGATAATTTGGGCGCATGGCATCCCAGATAGCACGCATTTCAGTTACAATAGGTAAAGCTATTCCCTGCTGTAATTGTCTGTTTGAACCCGCAAGGATTTCATCATTAAGAAGTTTCGGATTATTATAAAGGCATTTTTGTGTCGGAAATGTTTTTACTTCAAGCGCAGCTTCCAATTGTTTATCAGGGCTCATCAGGTATCTGAGGAGCAGTTTTACTTTTTCAAGTTTTTTATCATCAACATTCTTATTTATGGAAAATCCTTTGGGAGCGACCATAGGTTTGGCATAAAGTCCGGTTTCAGTATTTAATGGAAGCATTGCCAGCCCGTAGTTTATACCAGCTTTACCATAACTAGCCCAAGACCAGTCGCCATTTATCATCATTGCAGCTTTTTTTTCCTTGAAAAGAACATCTGCAATATCGTAGTCGCATTCGGAGGGGATAATCTTGTATTTATCTCTAAGGTCAGACATAAATTTAAGAGCTTTAATCATCTCGGGGGTATTAAGAGTAGGGTTATTATTTTTATCAAGAACCCACCCTCCGTAACCAGTAAGGAAAGGGATGAAGAAATATGGTTCAGTATAATTCCAGACAAGACCGTATTGAATAGTCTTCCCTTCACTGTTGACGATTGTATGCTGTTTACCGAATTCAATTAATTCTTTATCTGTTTTAGGAGGGACTGCTATAATATCTTTGTTATAAACCAGAGTAAGATGATTACCAAGTTTATCAGCAAGCTGCCAGAGTTTTCCGTTAGCATATATTAGAGCGTTAGTATTGAAAGAATCGATATAAGATTGAGGAAATATATCATCAAGAGGTTTAATAATTTTCATATCGGCGAAGGGGCCGATCTGATCAGAAGGTCCGTAGACGAGGTCAGGTCCTTGTCCCCCGATAGCAGCAATAATGTAACCTGATCTCATAGTTTCGGTTTCCCGATAAAGTTCAGAGACTTTAATATCGGGGTGCAGAACCATAAATTCATTTATCTGTCTTTGGAGGACAGTTTTCTCTTCCGGCCTCATATTATGCCAGATAACGATTTCATTATCCGGTTTTTTTTGAGCACATCCAAAGAGGAATAATGCCATTAATAGCAGGAAAAGTGAAGATTTTTTATGGCTCATTTTTACATCCATGCTTGAGGATAATTATTTGATTTCAAAAATAGACAATCAGTTGTAAATTGAAAAGAAAATAATTAAAAATATATCCCCTCAATTCATTCAATTATCAAAGAAAATGAATATAATAGTCAAAAAAAATTGTTTATCTTTAGCTTGCATTTATTAATCAATAAAAATAACTTTTAATCTATATTTTTCAGAAGTATGGCAGAGAGCCAAGAAGAAAAGAATGTAACTGTAAACCGGAAGGCCAGGTTTGAATATGCAATACTTCAGACACTGGAAGCCGGGATTGTACTTCAGGGAACTGAAGTTAAAGCCCTGAGGCAGGGAAAAGCCAATCTTGTTGACAGTTATGCCCAACTGATGAGAAATGAAGTCTGGCTTGTAGGAGCACATATAAGTGAATACACGCAGGGCAACATAAATAATCATGATCCAATTCGAACAAGGAAACTTCTTCTGAACAGGAGCGAGATTAGGAAATTGATTGGTAAAGTGAAAGAAAAAGGACTTACTCTTGTGCCCTTAAGAATCTATTTCAAGAACGGAAAAGTGAAAGTAGAGATAGCTCTTGCGAAAGGGAAAAAAGTATATGATAAAAGAGAAACAATAGCTAAACGAGATTTTAACAGAGATCAGGAAAGAAAGATAAAATACTAATAGATGAATAAAATAAAATTCCCTCCACTTAACGAGCAGATGGATCTTATAAAAAGAGGAACATCTGAAATAATACCGGAAGAGGAACTAGTTGCTAAAATTGAAAGATCAATCAGGGAAGACAAGCCTTTAAAGATTAAATTAGGATGTGATCCCAGCAGACCCGACTTACATATTGGTCATGCGGTTGTATTACGCAAGCTTGCACAGTTTCAATCACTTGGACATCAGGCGATTCTAATCATTGGTGATTTCACCGGAATGATTGGTGACCCTTCAGGGAGAAATGTTACACGCCCTGCCCTTTCATTAGAGGCCACCCGGATTAACGGGCAGTCATATCTGGAACAGGCATCCAAGATTCTGGATAAAGACAAAGCAAGGATAGTTTACAATTCTGAATGGCTCAGTAAAATGAGTTTTGAAGATGTAATCAAATTAGCATCTAAATACACAGTTGCGAGGATGCTTGAGAGAGATGATTTCACAAAGCGATATAAGTCAGGTGAACCGATAAGTATGCATGAAATACTTTATCCACTTGCACAGGCAATGGATTCAGTAGCGATTGTAAGTGATGTTGAATTAGGCGGTACTGATCAGAAGTTCAATCTTTTAGTTGGGCGGGATATTCAGAGAGAATTTGGAATAGAGCCGCAGGTAATTCTGACTATGCCATTAATTGTCGGGACTGATGGAGTTGAGAAGATGAGCAAGTCGTATAATAATTATATCGGCATATCAGATTCACCGAAAGAGATTTTCGGGAAGACATTATCAATTCCTGATTTGTTGATTTATAATTATTATGAACTTGCAACAGATATTCCAAATGAAGAGTTGGCTGAAATAAAAAATCAATTGAGTGATCCGGCAATAAATCCAAGGAACCTAAAAAGGAACCTGGCAAAGATTATTGTAAGGATGTATCACAATCAAAAAGCTGCAGATGATGCAGAAGAAGAATTTGACAGAATATTCATAAAAAAAGAAATGCCCGATGAAGTACCTGAGTTTAAGTGGAGCAATGGAAGTCAATCAGGCATTCTTGATCTATTAGCAATTACAAATCTTGCTCCATCTAAAGGTGAAGCGAGAAGACTAATAATACAGGGAGGAGTATCGATTGATGGTATAAAGATGGATGACATTAATGCCATAATAGATATTAAGGATAATTCAGTAATTAAAGTTGGCAAGAGAAAATTCATTAAAATAAAACTATAAGAAAGGAGATGAGAATTTGTATGTTCCCTCAAAAATATTTTTTACCAAAGGGGTAGGTCGAGATAAAGAATACCTCGTATCATTTGAGTTAGCTTTAAGAAGCGCAGGGGTGCAGATGTGCAACCTGGTTTCAGTAAGCAGTATTTACCCAGTTGGTTGTAAACGAGTTACAAAAGAAGACGGTATTAAGGAATTAAATCCCGGCCAGATTACTTTTGCTGTAATTGCGCGTAATTCAACTAACGAACCTAACCGGTTGATTGCGGCATCCATTGGCGCGGCACTACCAGCAGATAACTCAATGTATGGATATCTTTCAGAGCATCACCCATTCGGTCAGACAGAAAAAGTAGCCGGCGAATATGCTGAAGACCTTGCAGCAACCATGCTTGCAACAACACTTGGTGTAGAGTTTAATCCGGATATCGACTGGAGTGAAAGAGAAAATATTTATAAAATGTCAGGGAAAATAGTCCGTTCATTTAATATCACCCAATCAGCAGAAGGAGATAAAAACGGATTATGGACTACAGTTCTTGCATGCGGTATACTCCTTCCATAATAGAAGGAACCGCTAATGATTAGTGAATTTTATTTTTGGTTTTTATTCGGTATAACAGTCGCTGTACTTTTTTTTATAGACCTGTATATAACGGATAAGCGAAAAGGTAAGATCACTCTTAAAACAAGCCTAATTTGGAGCGGTGTCTGGATAAGTACCGCTCTTCTCTTCAACCTTTTTATTTATTTTTTCTTAAAATCCGGACATATAAAAGCAGTTGAGTTTCTTACAGGTTTCATAATTGAGAAATCGCTATCAGTTGATAACCTGTTTGTATTTCTAATGATTTTCCGTGTTATGGCGGTTCCACCATCTAGTCAGCCGCATGTACTTAAGTGGGGAATATTAAGCGCAATAGTTTTCCGGATAATATTCATATTAGCTGGTGTTACATTAATCAGATTATTCCATCCTGTAATATATATTTTCGGACTGATTTTATTATTTGCTTCGTATAAAATGGCATTCGGCGTTGATAAAGAAATTGAATATGAAAAGAATCCACTTATAAGATTAGCAACAAGGTATTTTAATTTCAAGCCCGGCTTTTATGGAAAGCATTTTTTTGTTAAGATGGACAGGAAGTTTTATGCGACTACAATGTTCCTGACATTTCTTCTGATTGAGTCATCTGACATAATATTTGCGGTTGATTCTATACCTGCAGTAATAGCAATAACAAGAGATACTTTTATAATTATTTCATCAAACATATTTGCGATACTCGGATTAAGGGCACTTTATTTTGTGCTGGCGGAGATGGCAGATATTTTTATTTATCTTAAATACGGGGTAGCTATTATATTGTTTTTTGTGGGTGTAAAGATGCTAGGCTCTGAATATTTTGTTATATCAACCCCCCTATCATTGGTAATAATATTAACGCTTTTAACGGGATCTATTCTATTATCTCTTGCTAATAAAAGAAAGTTAAGAAATAATAATTAAGGAAAGACACTCCTCTTACCCCCTTTGCTAAAAGGGAATCTGAACATACCTACTATATGAATCGTAACTGCAAATAGTAACCCGACAATCATAGGTTCAAGAATACCTATAACAGGTAAATTAGTAAAATTATCTTTAATAAAGTACCACGCAATACTTGTTGAAACAGCAGTTATCATTTCGGCAATAATAAAGTTGGGGGATATTTTTAGTTTCAGATAATAAGAACTAACTACCGCCAGCAAAATTCCCGGAATACAGAATGATCCAATAAGATACCAGATTTCTATTACAGAAGGAACTAAATAAGCTAGCACTACTGAGAGAATTCCAGAAAGGACGAGGCCTATCACTGTGTAAAATTTAAGCCTGGATTCAACGGAATGAGGGAACAGTCTGAATATAAAATCCCTTCCAATAGTAGTACCGCTCAAGAAGAGAAAACTATTCAGTGTAGACATAATGGTCGCAAAGAGAGCGGCATAAAATAATCCTTTAACTCCGGGCGACAGTGCTAATTCTGCATATAATGGAAATGACAGCGTGGGTTGTTTCAGGTCAGGAAGAGCAGCTCTTGCATAAAGACCAGTAGTTGTAGTAAGAAAATCAAACAAAGCAAAGAATATTATAGAAATTAGAATACCTTTCACAGCAATGCTTCCTGATTTTGCTGAATAAGATCTTTGATGAAACCCGGGATCTGCGAATGTCCAGAGAGCTATAAGGAACCATACCAGGATATAAACAGGAGAAGCACCTCCAGTCAGTTTGAGATGGTTTTCAGGCAGGTGAGAGGCAAGGTAATCATAACCACCAAATGAATGCCAGGAGATTATTACAATGATAATAAAGCCGCCAAACATTACAAAGAACTGGAAAACATTTGCATACAAGTCAGACCTATATCCTCCCTTAAATAAATAAATCATACAGAGGAGCAGAGCAAGAATCAAACTTATCAGTGTGTTTGTCTTGAAAATAAGGCCTAATAAATTAGCGGTCATTAAAAGATAGGGCGCGGGAGAAACTAAGATAAAAACAATGCAGGCAGAGATAAGTCCTGCCTTTTTACCATATATCTGAGATATTTTATCGGGGATAGTGAAAAGCCTGGCAGCTCTGATTTTTTTCGCAAAAAGCAAAGCAAACAAGAAGGCAAAGATATAATAAGGCAGTCCCTGGGTAAACCAACTTTCCAATCCATATCGATATGTGAACTCACCAATTCCCAGAATACCGCCATACCATGCAGAGACATTTGCAAGAATAAAAACGAAAAGGCCGACCTTTCTTCCATTCAAAAGATAATCATCAGGTTCGTTCTTTGCTTTTCTTCCAGAGATAAATCCTATAATAAGAACGGTAATAAAAAAAAGAGCTATTACGCTAAGGTCTATCAGGCTAAAAGAGATCATATTTCATCATAGTTTTGAGATCCCGAATGACAAAAATAGAACCTCCTGAGATGTTAAGTTTAACCTGTGCTCCCGATGCCACATTGCTGGTACTTTCCTGCTCCCCAAATGGAAGAGGTATATTGTTAAGCGGATAAAATAGGCCTTGTGATTTAATTCTAGTTTTTCTATCAAACCCATATAAAGAAAATGTTTCTCCCGGTTGAGTATTGATAATTACGCTGCCGGTATAGGGAGCAAGCAGAGAATTTTCGGCTATTATCTTAAGATTCACCAGTTTCTGAAATTTAAGCACAATACCCAAATTACAAAAAGTGTGGTCTAAGCGATCACCCGTAACTCCTGTTAATATAATGTCATATATCTTTTTCTTTACGGCAGTTTTTATACATTTTTCGACATCAGTGTCGTTCTGCCTCTTAATTTTTATTATTTCTGTCTTTGCAGAATAGAAACTTAGAGTTTCAGGAGAAACTGAATCAAGATCACCAATGATATAGTCAGGGAGCAAGCTCATTTTTCTTGCTGCATTTGCTCCCCCATCAGCACACATCAATTTTAAGTATCCATACTTACGGAGGAATTGGATAACCGATTTACGCGGCGGTTTGCCATTAGCAAGGATTACACATTTATTGTTATTGATTTTCATTGGTTTATCAATTTTTAGAGTCCAATATTTATACCTGCTATAAAGTTTCTTTCGGCAGCTGGATAAAATTGGTCACCTATAGCTCCTAAAGAATATAACCGGTTGAAGATATTATTTACCTGCAAGTACACTTTTGAATCATTCATACCGTTAAATAGTTTGACTGAATAACTTGCAAAAAAGTCAGCTGAGAACCAAGGATCATTCTTATTGTCAGTATAACTTACAATTCCAGGATATTGAGCGATATAGGAAGCCAGTTTATCCCCGTAATTATCTGAATAGAATGCTCCCGAGTATTTGCCGTTAAGTTTAAGATAGAGATTATCCTTAGCATATGAAACGCCTAGATTTAACAGAAGTTTGGGAAACCCGCCAATCTCGTTGTCACTTAAGTCGATTGAATTATTTGCATCAATTAAATAGGTACCTTGTTTTATATAATTTTTCGAAACTGTCATGTTACCAAAGAGACTTATCATATTTACCTTATAAATAGCAGAGAGTTCAATTCCTCTATGAATTGTGCTTTTGACATTAACAGTTACCGGCTCACCGAATCGATCAAGCAGGCCATTATCAACAATTTCATTGTCAAAGAGCATAATGTAGAGGTTAGCTGTAAGCAAAAGGTTTCCTGTTCCAAAGGAAGTTCCCAATTCAAGATCGTTCATAGTTTCTGGTTGGACAAGAGGATCATTAAAATTATAACTGCCGTCAGGGTTTAGAGCAAACTGAGGTTTTGATCCCCCACCTGACTCGGCCGCGTCGTAATAATTAACGAGTCTAGGTTCTCTGGAAACTCGTGCAAAAGAGAAATAGATATTACCTTTATCAATATATTTATAATTTATTCCGAACCTTGGATTGAGGAAAGTATTTTTTACTGAGAAGTCAGTACCAATATATTTTTCATCATACAACATGTATTTATGGTAAGCCAGCTGAAGTTCACCAAGGAGATTTATATTATCATTGAGTTGATATGATTCATGCACAAACCCGCTGATCATATCTTTGCCTCCCCGAAAAGAATAGTACTGATAACTACTAGTAACTCCAGCAGGAAGATTTTCAGCGTAATTTATATTTCCCCAATGTTCAGAACGGTGGATTCTGAATTCTGCACCTGCAATAAATTCGCCATTAGTATGTTTCCAACTCAGCTTAGGAATCCAGCCGCCCTGTTTGTTTTCAACCCATGCACCGATTAAAGCATTACCGGGATTACCTGAAGGATTAAACCCATTTGCCTGTGTAAGTCTAAAATAGGTAGTATCAGCCCATGATCCATCATAATTGAAGAATCCTACACCTGTAACATAAAAGAGGGCTGAATTGAAGATGACATTATCACTAAGTTTCAATTCATTCAGCAGTTCATAATGAGGTTGAGAGAAGTTTTCAATTTCTTCGGGTCTTCTTGGTACAATATAGGTGACAGTACCAGCAGAGTCGCCCCAATCAGAATAGTTTTTTCTTCTCAGGTTTTTATCTCCGATTGCAAATTTTGGGAGTCCGATGTAAGCCAGTCCATCAGCCACAGGACCGCCATACAAATTTATCTGAGTAGTAAGGTTATCATCAAAGCGGGAAGCGGAGATGTAATAACTAACGAAGTTTGTCCAGGAAAGATCTCTATATCCACTGGTTAATATTTGTGAGACACGAGCTGAGAAAGAATATTTATTATCGATAAGCCCGCTGGAAAAAGAAGCGGAATATTTTCTGGTGTTGTAGGATCCGATAGAAGAAGAGACATTATACTCAGGACTATTATTGTAGGCAGAAGTAATAATGTTTATAGATCCTCCGATAGCAGGATACCCGAATATACCTGAACCAGCGCCTCTCTGAACCTGGATAAAATCAGTATTAGATAAGAGGTCAGGGAAATCAAGCCAATACACCTCATGATCTTCCGGATCATTCTGCGGGATGCCGTTTATTGACACAGTGATTCTTCTTTGGTCAAATCCTCGGATGCTTAAGTAGTTATAGCCAATCCCGTTGCCGTTCTCAGAATAAAATGTAGTAGATGGAAGTTCGCTTAAAAACTGAGGTATATCCTGGAGAGTATAGTTATCGGTGATGGTTTGTTTATTGATTTTATCAAATGTGATAGGAGTAATGCCCTCTTCACCAACTGAGGCCTCGACCAAAACCGACTGTGCAGGGATAATAGCGGGAGTGAGATTGATAAGTAACAGATTTTTAGGATCATTCGGAGATAGTACAATTTTTTTTGTACTAAAACCTACATAGCTTATAACCAGAATATCCCCAGTCTGAATATTTCCAGAAATTGAAAATTCGCCTTTCAAATCAGACTGTGTACCAATGCTTTTATTCATGATAAAGACATCAGCATTAGGAAGCGGCAGGTTTGACTCAGAATTTACAACCTTGCCTTTTATCTGAGATAACATGGGAATAGTGCATAACAAAAAAAGAATAATTAAGTTTTTCATAGGACCTCCATATAAAAAAATAGCCGTTTCAAGAAACGGCTAAAGACTTAATTATTCTTTTTGCCCGTTTCCCTACGCTGGTATTATCCAGATCAGGTTTAAGGGTATAATCTCAGTCATTCATTTTTTGGGAACAACACCCCTAACGGCTTTATAATTTCAAATTATAAATTAGAATTAAAAGTAAGAACGAAAGAACAAGTAATGCGTACTTTATGTCAATCCTGCAGAGAATCTTAGCTTTGCCCAGAATGACAAGGTTCCCTGCCCCGGGCGACCCCTTTAATTAGGGGTGAAAAGAATCCCCGCTATTGCGGGGATAATAAGACATAAAAAGATTCCGGCTTGCTGCAGGAATTACAGAAACAGGTCAGTCGATTCTGAGTTTCTGACCTTTTTTAATTTTATTGCCGTCAATTTTATTCAGGCTTTTGAGGTCATCAACAGATACGCCATTTTTCTTAGCGATTTCAAACAAAGAATCACCGCGTTTAACTGTATAATAATCTGTGCTTTTTTTAACGACTTTCTTATCAACTTTTGTTTTGGTTTTAGTGACAGCAGTATTTTCGCTAATATCATTAACACCTGCATCGGAATAAATCTTTAAGTTAGTTCCGGCGATTATTTTATTAGATCTTAGGTGATTCCATTTTCTAATGCTGGCTGCTGACACTTTATATTTTTCAGCTATAGCACCAATAGATTCGCCTGATTTAACTTTATAACTATTTACATTAGCAGATGTTTTAACGGTGTTATCGCCCATAGAAGAAATTTTATTATTGCCGACTATCCTAATCACTTTTCCAGCAACTAAATGATTTGATCTTAAGCCGTTCCATTTTTTAAGATTAGCTACAGAGATTCCAAATTTAGCTGCTATTTCGCTGACAGAATCCCCTCTTTTTACTTTGTATTTGTAAACAGAATTGGATTTGCTGTTTGATTTTTCATTAGCCGCGTAATAAGAAGATTTCTTTTCAGTAAGTATTTTAAGTCTTTTGCCGGAAGTTAATTTACTTCCTTTAATATTATTCCAGCTGCGAAGGTCACTAACTGCAACGCCGTATCTTACAGCGATACTTCTAATGTTTTCGCCTTTTCTTACTTTATGGTAGGCCCAAACTTTATTGTTTTTAACAATATTGTTTTTAATGCTGGTTTTTTCTATTGAAGACTGGTTATCAAGACTTGCATAAAAATCTTTTTTGTCTTCAGGCACATAAATAGTGATTCTTTCACCGACACTAATAGTTTTAGTATAAGGTATGTTATTCCAGTTTCTGATATCACTAACTCTTACATCAAACATATCAGAAATACCAAGCAAGTTATCCTGTTTTTTAACCATATAATTAACAGCAACCTTGCCCGCAGGAACGATAGCCTGGCTGTTAGCTACAGTTTTTTCAACAGCAGTTTTATCACCAGTTACAGTTTCCTCTGATTCCTCATTGTCATCACCGAGATCATTGTTATTATCAGCTACGAGAGTAGGATTAGATTGAACAGGAACGGTCTGATCCGGAGTTGTAAGATTTGGAGCCGTCTGGTTTTTAGAATCCTTATTCAAATTGGCATAAGGAGAAACATAATTTTCTTCGTTATCGTCAACCGCAGTTTTATCATCAGCGGAAGAACTTTTTTCCTGAGCTGTTTCAGTATTTGTATTATAAGCATAATCTGAAGATACGGTACTTGTTATAGGTATCTTTAATTTAATACCTCTGTAAACCCTTGTTTTGGGGGAGATATTATTAGCTTCAGCAAGGTCGTTTTTTGAGACGCCAAAACTGGCAGCAATTTTACTTAAGGTCTCGCCTCTTCTTACAGTATGGACGACATAGTTTCTTTTAGCATTTTCAGGAATGTTCTGAATATTTGAAGCGAAAAGGTTTACTTTGTCTTTAGGGATACGTAACTGATAACCTGTACTGTTGGGAGTGCACATTTGAGTCAATTCAGGATTCAAGTCCTGAAGATTTTCAATACTTATTCCAGCAGCTTTAGAAAGGTATCCAAGATCAATAGCGCCATCAATTTTGACAATATCATAATCAACCGGTTTTTCTAACTGAATATCCTTAAAAGAATACTTTGCCGGATCCATAGCGATAAGGCATACTGCGATATACTGAGGGACATAACTTTGAGTTTCTCTTGGAAGATATTTCAAAGCTGACCAGAAGTTACTTTCGCCGCAGCGATTAATTGCGCGTGTTATTCTTCCTTCACCTGCATTATATGCAGCGAGAGACAGATACCAATCACCAAGAGAATTATGAAGATCTTTTAAGTGATGAGCAGCGGCTCTGGTAGATTTTTCAGGATCTCTTCTTTCATCCATATAGAAGTCAGAATTTAGTCCATATAATCTTCCAGTTTGTTTAATGAACTGCCACATACCAACGGCACTAGCCCAAGATCTGGCGACAGGATTAAGACCGCTTTCAACCATACTTAAGTAAACGAGCTGTTGAGGAACGCCTTCTTCCTTGAAAATCCTGGTCATCATAGGAAGGTATTTTCCTGAGCGAGAAAGCCAGAGTTCCATATATTTTCTTCCTCTGCCGTTGAAATATTCAATCCACTGTTCGACCATTGGATTTATTTCGAGGGGGATATCAGCAGGGACAATTGAAGTGGGAGTTTTGGTAGTAAGCTGAGCTGTTACATTCGGTTTAATTTCCGGCATTGTTTTTCCCATCCACTCTTCAAGAGCAGCGAAGGAGGCATCGACCGGAAGTTCTGTAAGACCGTCAACATACTTTTTATAATCCTCAATGATGGATTTCTGAAGTTCAACATACGCATCGTTTTGCTCAATGCTAGGATAATAACTCAAGTTATTAATTATCCTAAGAGCGGATTCGTAATTGTTGATAGTTTCGGTTGTACTGTTAAGTTCTTGTTTTGCAAGAGCAGAGACATATAATTGTCTTGCTTGCTCAAGCATTTCGGAAACGACGCCTCCTTTAGGCACAGGGATCTGTGTCTCATTGGAGCTATCGTTCTTTGTTATCTCTTTATTCGCACTACACGAATAAAACATAAGAGCCAATAAAGAGATAACAAAAAGCGGTAAAAGCTTTTTGTGCATTATTTCTCTCCAAATAAAAATATTTACTATTGAATATACTATATCATGTGAGTATAATCAAGAAAAAAAAACTATTATACTTTTTGACTTGACACAACTCTCACATAGGATTTTTCAAATAATCAGAGTGGTATATTCCCATGTTTTTTCTTAGGGTTCTTATCCACTTTAGTTTTAAGAAGGTGGAAGGCATTGATCAGTTTAACTTTAGTATCGCGGGGAAGAATGACATCATCAATAAATCCCCTTTCGGCGGCAATATAGGGGTTGGCGAATTTATTGACATATTCATTGAGTTTAGACTCAATTTCGGCATCAGGGTCAGCAGATTTGGCAATTTCTTTTTTGAAGATAATTTCAACGGCTCCTTTTGGGCCCATTACTGCAATTTCGGCAGAGGGCCAGGCATAATTAAAATCTCCTCTAATGTGTTTAGAGTTCATAACATCATATGCGCCACCATACGCCTTTCTAGTGATTACAGTTACTTTTGGTACTGTAGCTTCGCAAAATGCATACAGGAGTTTGGCGCCATGTCTAATAATTCCATTCCATTCCTGTTCAGTTCCAGGGAGGAAACCAGGGACATCAACGAGGACGAGTAACGGAATATTAAAAGCATCGCAGAAGCGAACAAACCTGGCTCCTTTAATAGAAGCATTTATATCTAAAACACCAGCAAGAATCTGAGGCTGATTAGCAACAATTCCAACAGACATACCCCCTATTCTTGCAAAACCTGTTATTATATTTTCGGCATAATTAAGATGGACCTCGAAGAAATCCTGACCATCGACGAGAAGGTTAATAACTTCTTTCATATTATAAGGTTTATTAGGAGTGTCAGGAATAATGTTATCCAGGCGTTCATCAGGGAAAATGTCATTAGAATTAAAAGAGACGTCAGAAGGTTTATCCATAAAATTAAGAGGAAGGTAACCAAGCAGTCGCCGGACATTTAGCAGAGTTTCAATTTCGTTATCATAAATAAAATGCGCGACACCGCTTTTTGCAGCATGAGTTTCGGCACCGCCAAGGTCCTCGAAAGAAACATCCTCATGAGTAACGGTTTTTACGACATTAGGTCCCGTAACAAACATATAGCTTGAATTTCTTACCATGAAGACAAAATCAGTAATTGCCGGAGAGTAAACTGCGCCTCCTGCGCATGGGCCAAGTATTACAGAGATCTGCGGGATAACACCAGATGCGAGAGTATTGAGAAGAAAAATATCAGCATAACCGCCAAGACTATTAACACCCTCCTGAATTCTTGCACCGCCTGAATCATTCAGGCCGACAACAGGGATTCCTGTTTTCATAGCGAGGTTAAGAATCTTAACAATTTTTGCAGCATGGGTTTCAGAAAGCGAGCCGCCGAAGACGGTAAAATCCTGACTGAATATGGCTAAAGGATTACCGTTTACTTTTGCAAATCCAGTTACAACGCCATCACCTGGGTATTTTTGATTTTCCAGACCAAAGTCATGTGCGCGATGTTCAACGAACATATCGATTTCATCAAAGGAACCTTCGTCAACAAAAATCTCAATTCTTTCTCTGGCAGTAAGTTTTCCTTTCTCATGCTGATTTTTGATTTTATCTTCCCCGCCGCCGAATTTAGCTTCTTCTTTTTTCTTTAATAAATCCTGAATCTTTTGCTGCATTTAGATCCTTTTTTCAGATTGATAAATTTGCTAAACTTTTAAGGTTTCCTTTTTCTAATAATACCTTTAATTCATTTTTCCTCTGTTCGGATCCCTGACTGTTTTTTCCTATTTGAATATCTTCAATAACAGAAGCCGGATTATTACTCATTAGAAATATTCTATTTGATATTTCAAAAGAGTCGGTAATATTTGAAGTGGAGATTAAAAATCTTAGTCCTCTAGAGCTTGAGATATTTTTAATTAGTTGGAGCAATTCTTCTTTGGTTTCAGCGTTCATTAATTTGAAGGGATCATCAAGGAGAATTATTTGAGATGAAACTGCGATAGCTCTTGCAAGTGATATTCTAAATCTGAATCCATAACTTTTATTATCGGGGAAATGTTTTTCATAACCAGTAAGACCGGTTAAGTCGATTAACTCCTGCAGTTTATAATCGATAGTACTTCCTAAATTATCGAGCATTCTGAAGACAATTTTAATATTTCCTTCAACATCAAGCCAGGGAAAGGAGGATGGATTTTCAGGAATAAAAGGCAATTTATTGATTACCTTGTTTCCTTTTAACAGAATACTCCCCTCATATTCATAATCGAGGCCGGAAATGATTCTAAGGAGTGTAGTTTTACCACAGCCAGCTGGTGCAAGAACTGAAGTTATGTAATCATCTTCATTTATAGTAAAGTTAATTTTATCGAGGACAAGTAATTTTGAACCTGCTTCTCCCCTATAATCTTTAATAATATTTTTTAATTCTAAAAAATTATTCATTCCATTACCCGCGCAAAATATTTGTTATTTAAATATTTTATCAGAGACTCTGCTAAAAGAATTACAATGATAGTAAACAATGCAGTAGAGAACAATACAGGTAAATCCTTGTATAACAATGCCTGCCGGAATACAACTCCCAGGCCTGAACCACCTTTAATATATTCAATAATAATGATCATTGACCATAAGTATAAATGAATCTCAGGGACATAATGTGCAACAGCGGGAATAACTGACTTCCATCTAATTTTTCCGGATATCATTTTATGGTCTGCGCCAAGTGAAACTGCAGCATCAATATATTCACTGCCTATCTTGCCAGCCGCATCTTCAAGTTTGAAAAAGAATAAAATGAGACAAGAAAAGGAACCGAAAATGTATTTTACGTATCCCGAACCGTCTAACCAGTAGATAAGGAAAAACGCCAATATTATAGAAGGAACAAATCCAGCAAACCAGCCAAGAGCATCAATCGTATGCCTGATTAAATTATGACCATTAACCAGATAAATCCTGAATACCCATATTATAAAAAGCGCGGCTATTATAGAAAAATATACAGCGGTTAAAGTAGACAGGATATTAACAAGAATATGATAATCGCTGAAAAGGTCGCCAATAGAAATAATCACGAAATAAGGACTAGGAAGGAAAGAATTGGCAGACAGGACAAATTCGAATAATACAATCCAAAACAGGATGAATGCTATCAGCAGATAAGCATATTTACCGCGGGAATGTAATCTATCACTCATATTTACAATTTTTATTATTGATTAATTGAATATATCTATTGCAAGGAATTATATCAAACATATTTCCAGACTTTCGAAAGGAAAAGGGGCAGTAAAACAGTTGATCAGAGCACAAACGGTCAGGATTTTCGAGATTCTTGAATAGTTGGGGACTTAACTTTACAGATAAGGTATAGCCATATAAGCATTAAATACTATTGAAGTATACTTAATGTACTAGTCAAGAATCGTTTTGAAAACAATATGAAATCGATTTGAAATCGTTATGAAAACGATATTGGAGGGAAGGAAGTCAGGTCAAAAATCCGGTACCAAAATTTAATATTAACAATAAAAGTCATAAAATGAACAGAACTAAAGTCGTATTATTAATAATTATTAATAATACAAAAACCAATAATAAATTCAAAGATAACAGTTGGTAGTTTTTAAATAATTATTTAATATTACCATGTCCATTATAAAAAAGTGTCATTCCGAACTGGATGAGAGTCTATCTGTTGTTTTTATTTCAAAGATTCATACCGATGCACCGGTAGATAGGTAATAACCTGTCATGTGTTTTTAAAGTGGAGAAACAATAATCTATAAACTTTTTTTGAGGTATTATGAAATATTCATTTACAATTGTAATATTAATTCTTCTAAGTTCTGTACTGGTTAATGCCCAGCAGATAATAGAAGGGGTAACAACTATTGGAGAACCTGCAGTCAGTGAGACCATAGGTGATATTATGGCAAGAGACATATTAGGTGCACATCCAACCAGATTGAATGAGACAGAAAAAGAAAAAGAATATCCAGACAGAAGTTTTCTTCCTCAGAATCCTTTATCACCACAAGTAGCACAAACAAGTATATCTACAACTAAGATAAACAATCAGGGAAATAGCACTACTGCCCTGACCAAAGGACTTAATTTTTTAACAGCATCATTATCAGGGACATATTCGACCGGATCCTACCCACCCGATAATATGGGTTGTGTTGGACCTACGCAATATATAACCGGAGTTAACGGAAGGTTTGTTTCGTTTAATAAAACTACCGGTACATACGACGGAGCTTTAAATGCAACTACAGATGGTTTTTTTACAAGCGTAATGTCTACAACGGCAAGTACCTTTACAAGTGACCCGCATATCAGGTATGACAGATTAACTCATAAGTGGATTTTTATTATTATAGATGTACCAGGCGGAGCAGGTTCAGTAGCAAATAATGTTTTAATCGGAGTAAGCGCAGACAGTATAATAACTACTTCAACAGTTATGCATTTTTTCAAATATGCTTATACTGGAACAAATTTTATAGATTATCCAACACTTGGAATAGATAAAAACGCTCTTTATATCGGTGGTAATTTCTTTTCATTATCATCCGGATCATATAACGGCGGATTTGCATTGGTAGTTCAGAAAAGTTCAATAATGGGAACAGGAACGATAGTATCTAAAGCATTCACAGTTGGAACTGCTTCTTCAGGAATATTTACGCCTCAGGGTGTGGATAATTTATATGACACAACAGCAACAGAAGGATACTTTATTGGTGTTGACGAAGCGACAGATGGAATATTGGATATAATCAGGGTTACGAATCCAGGTACATCTTCCCCGACACTTTCAACAGCAGTCATCTTAACCGTCCCTGCAACATATACACCCGGGACCTTATATGCTAAACCAGGAACCACGGCGTACACACTTGATCCAGATGATGAACGTTTATTTGCGGCAGCAATAAGGAACGGTCATTTATGGACCGCGCATCATATTGAAACTACTAATGCAGGTGTGGGTTCAAGTTCGGGCACCAGAATATCGGCAAGATGGTACGATGTAACCAATTTCAAAACCGGCTCTACTCCTACACTTTATCAATCAGGGACAGTTTATTCGAGCGCTCTGACAACTACAAGAGACAAGAATTATTCTTATCCTACTATTACTGCTAACGGTCAGGGACATGCATTAATGGGATTTACAACTTCGGGATATTATAATTATATCAATGCCGGATATACATATAGATTGGCTAAAGATGCACTTGGAACTATGCAGACACCTGATTCCAATACAACCAACAGTTCATTTCAATATGATCCAAGTGATGCTACAAGCGCACATAGATGGGGTGACTACACACATACAGATGTTGATCCATATGACGATATGACATTCTGGACGATTCAGGAATTCTGCAACGCATCAAATTCGTATGGCTGCCAGATATTACAAGTAAAAGCACCAGCGCCGGCAACTATAACTTCAGTAACACCGAACGTACTAGGTTCCGGAAGTAACTTGACTGTAGTTATTAAGGGCGATACTACAACAGGTCTCGGATTCTTTGATCCGGGCGCTTCATTTTTAAAGCATCTTACTGCTGCAGTGGACGGCGGGATTGTCGTAAATAGTGCCACATATGTCAGTCCTTCAACTGTTAATTTAAGTTTAACAACAACAGCCGGTACAAATGGAGTAAGAACAATAACCATTACAAATCCTGATGGACAGGTTGTTACCAATGCTACTTTATTCACTTTAAATTCTGCACTTCCTGTTGAGCTTACTTCATTTACAGCAGAAGTCAAA